>BNJT01001133.1_pt1 | contig 123480 bp, 135 predicted proteins | sample 8540491 | NCBI WGS metagenome assembly BNJT01 (sample SAMD00202455, study PRJDB9452) | human saliva metagenome | host: Homo sapiens | reverse complement strand
ACAGATAATCTTGCATCTTTTTCCCGTACTCGCATCTGCCGGTACTACCCTGGCTCAGCTCCGTCTATTCAGGATTTTGCGATAATAGCTATAAAAGTATAAATTAATCAAACGTGCTGATGAAGCAGAGTAGGGAGAAAGGCCAGTTGGGTGGAGTTAAGCGGGGATCGAGACCGCCGACCTCATAGAATGTACCATTCAAGCGCTCTCCCCAGCTGAGCTATAGCAATCGTCAGAAAAGATTTTTGGAATTATATCATTTTTATCTTACGAGTGCAGGAAATTGGCGAAATAAAGGCAAATTACAAGCATCAGCTAAAATCTATTTCTCAAACAAAATTGCAGAATAGCTCAGGGTAGAGCTACCTTGCCAAGGTTGGGGGTCGAGTTCGAATCTCGTTTCCCGCTCCATCGGTTTTTCGGTAGGGGAATTTTTGCGGGTGGCGGAATGGTAGACGCAAGGGACTTAAAGATCCTCGGTATTTTTACCGTGCGGTTCAAGTCCGGTTTCAGGCACCATTGACTTTTAGGCGAGCCTTACAAGTGGTAAGGCATGAGTACCGAGCTTTGATCCCCGGTTCCGAATCGGGTGTCGCTCAAAATTATAAGGAGAAAAATGCGTTGTTACTGAGTGCTGTTATCTGCTGCTTTGTTTATGGTCGGCTGTTCAAATACTTGGCGCGGGACCAAAGAGGACCTAAATACTGCCGTTGAATGGTCAAGGAGTCAACAAAAGGTGCTTCCTACGTTAAGGACCGAATAAAATTGGCTATAATTTAGCCCAAAATATTTTTACAGAGATGGCTGAGCGGTCCAGCGGCGGTCTTGAAAACCGTTGGGGTGTGAAAGCCTCTGGGGTTCGATCCTATCTCGGCCATTATCTAATACTGTATTAACCTGATATATTAGTATCTCCAAAATTTTAGTTGTATGAAATAGTAATGACTTTGTGCATGTTTATTTGTAGCTAATGTAATAAATCTAGCAACGTTCTCCGATGAAAACATGATTTATTAACCGTTAGCCTAAAAGGCAGCCACCAAAATATAAATATCGGCATAGTTTGGAGTTCACTGACCAGTCCGTGACATATTTTATTTCTGTAGTTTAACATCGGCTCCGTTAGTAAAATTACAGCTCTTCCGTCAAATCTCTCCCGAGCAATTCATATTTTTGGTTTGCTTGCAAAAAGCGAGTTTATACTTTTTCGATTCTACGCCATGCTCATCGATAGTAGTCGTAGGGATTTTTCTTGTTGCTGATGGGAAATTCTCGTCAAATGCTCTATTTGAGGATATCAGCAAATGGCTTGAAACCAAAATCTCTATCAAAAACCGTAATATAAACCTTGCAGATATCCACCCTGTCTGCAGGAACCACGCTACAAACTTCTACAAATATCGTAAACGATAGACGCATAGACACTCTATGCCTCTAAATCTGCAAAAATGCGGGCGATATACCTGCAATCTACCACCAACGACGTCGTATATAGTTCCTGGTAATTTCATGTTTTAATCGATCATCTTTATGTTGTTATTTCTTCCTGGTATCTACGTAAATTGAGTAACACGTTTGAAAGCAGAGACTTCTTTAAAAGATTTCTCCGGATGACTTTTGATATCTTCATATAGTGGAGTTGTCGTGATGATAGCTTTCAGGCATACTACCGCTGCATGACCATGCTCCTTTTTACCGCTAGCTTTGCATTATTTTTGATGCGTGAAATATCGATACTTATCGGTAGCAATCAGCTATTTCCTTTAAATATCTTGATTGCTTTTGCTCTATCAGCTCGCGTATCTCGTCTTGCGATCGATTTCGAGCTCATTTCTATCTTTTAGGAATACTTTAGCTCTTTTAGCGCTTGCTCTAGATCTATTTTTGACGATATAGCGTTTCATTTCCTTTTGCTTTTCTATTAAGATATTAGCTATTTTGAGTGCAGATTTCAGCTATTTTACGCTATTTTGAGCTTCTTATACCATTTTTGGGCTCGTTGATATTGATCGTCTTGTCGCTGTACAGTTCTCCTCTTTGCAAAATGATCGGCAAATTTATCATAATTTTTGCTACGGCGGTTGAGTTTTTCTGTTAGAAACCGCGATATCAATAAATACGACATCCTTAAACAGTATGTGATCGGTCAGTTTCGCTATTAAACATTCTAAATTTACATTTAGTATTTCAGCGTATTGATTTTGTGATTTTGGATAGCTGCGATGGCTTTATGGCTCTTTCAAGCGCATCTATCTTAAATTGATTTAGCGAGCTTGGCTCTAGAGATATTGCAATGATATTCATTTGCGATCTAAAATTTACATGTGCATCAGAATCCATAAAATATCGCATATCGTGATTTTTAGCCTGCAATCCGTTATTTCATCAAAATACTCTCGAAATTCCAAATCTTGCTCGGTAAAATCCTCTAATATCGCCCATCTGCAATCGCCCACGATGCACCCGGCTTCGTACAGCTCATTTGTGACTTTCAGGTTTTCAAAGGTCATAGAGGCAGCATCCCTTAATAAATAAAATACCTTGCTCGCTTTTAAATCCCCGTTTTAAGTTTTCCTCACGACAAAGTCCGCAAACTTTAGAACTATAATCATGAAAATATTTTGTGTCTTTTCAATATTTCGTCCAGTTTATACCTAAAAATCATCTTTAATTCACTCGTTGTTTTGCTGTGTCAGATCAATTTATATCTTTTTAGACTAAATTTCTCCTCCATTATCCATAAATTGACAAATCTTGGCTGTGTGATACGCTCATAGTCTTTCGTGTTTAAAAATGATAGAATGATCTATCAATCTGCGTTTAAAGCAAAGCTCGGCGTGAAAGCGTAAATAGGCTCGGATCGGCGATAAGCTCTGGCTCCTCATGAAAGCTAAACGGCGGGACTGCTGCCGAAAACGCGATCAGTGAGTCGCGGACCTCATCGAGGCTGGCTAGAACTTGCTCTAGTGCCGCCAGCGCCTGGCGATGGAGTTACAAATCAGCCTTGTAGTCCGCTGGTGGTACAGCTAAAAACATATCGTTTGGTGCCACCGCCGCCTTTTTACGACGCAAACGAGCGCCTTTGCCCCTGCCCTGGCTCCGTGCCACGACCATGGCGACCTCGGCCGATGTTTTTGGCGCTCGCGTGAGATACAGTGCTAAAAATCCGCATTTGCGCGCTTAGCAGCTCCTTTAGGTTTCTCGAAATTTACTCGGACATCGTTGTTCCTATTTAAAATTTGGTTTAAATTATACAGCAAATTTTTTAAAAATCGCCCTGCCCTTTTTGAGGTAGCAAGATAAACGCGTCTAAATTTGACCGTATCTTGAGCCCGTTAGAATTAAATATGGCTATCATTTCGTAAAGTTTGCCTTAAAATGAATCATCAAAAGAAAAAGACCGTTACAAAGGAAAAATCATGCAGATCGATAAAATCCGTCGAGCAGGCTGGAAAAGAGGCGCTAAAGAGGATTACAAGAGGCAAACTTTCGCTCGCATAAAGAAAAATTTCTTGCGCGCAAAGGCCGCATCGGCGAGGTATATCCGCCAAATGCGCTGATATTTAACGCTTTTAACCTCCGCCGTTTAATGCCGTCAAGGTCGTGATCCTGGGTCAAGACCCATATCACGGCGCGGGGCAGGCGATGGGGCTAAGCTTCTCCGTGCCGCGCGGCGTCAAAGAAGTCCGCCGAGCCTCGCCAACATCTACAAAGAAATCACGCGACGATCTGGGCATCGCGGGCCAAACTCGGGCGATCTGAGCTACTGGGCGACAGCAGGGCGTGCTGCTGCGGCATGCGACGCTAAGACGTTAGTGCGCGAGGCTAGCTCGCGCTCCATTCGGCTGGCGAGGAGTTTACGAGGATGCTGCGATCGAGGAAAGACAGCGAACGCGCCCAGAACGTCGTTTTATGCTGTATGGGGCGAATCCGGCTAAAGGCCGATCCCTCTCTCATCGACGCTAACCGACACCTTGTACTAACGGCGGCGCATCCAGAGTCCGTTAGCGCGCGGCGCGTTTACTGGTTGCAGAGCGCTTTTCAAAACCGTTGTATCTCGCCGAGCTGCGGCAAAGCGCCGATAGAGTTGGGAGTTTAAAGTAACGCTGGTTAGTGATTGGCACTATGCAGCCGTGACAAAGACGAGCTTTGACGGTTGGCCAAAGCGAGGTGCAGGGCGAGTGAGCAAGCATGTGGTTTAATTTGCGCTGAGCTACGTCAAATTGCGTTCAAAAGCTTGCCAGGTTAGGTTTGGCGGGTTTCAGGTGATTGTAGAGCTTTTGAAAGCTTGACTTGGCAAAAGCGGCTCGAAATACTCTATAAAACACAGGCCTACTTTTCCGCCTTTTCCGCCCTCATTTCATCTAACATGGAGTTTTTATCTTTTGCCGATTCGCGCTCGCTCAGAAATTCTCGTCGCCGACTTTTGTATGATTAACGGCGCCGTTTTGGCCCTCCTGTAGACTTTTTGCAGCTCGCTGAGTGAGCTCAAAGAGCCTGCGTGCTTGTGGATCGTCTTTTAACTGCTTCGATTTTGTTTCGTAAAGCTCGTGGAGTAGAGTACGGCACCTTTCGCGCTCCTCCTCGCACGCGTTTTTGAGCGCCTAAAAGCCAGGTGCGCCCAGAGCGCAAAATATTAATATTTTTCTCATCGTCGTCCTTTAGAAATTGCGAGTATACGCTGTTAAAGTACATAATTTTCAGAATTTAAGGCGATGAGTTTTACGAAAAGACAGAAGAATTAACCGCGCAAGAAGGGCTTTGCGATCATCGATGACGATGCGAATACGGCGTCGCTCTCTTGTGTTGATGGGGCGGGCGAGATCTTTAGCGTGCCGATCTCAGTGGTCGATGCGCGAGGCGCAGGCGTATGCACAGCGCTCCTGCGGGTTACCGGGCAAAAGCTGCTAAAGACGGCAGAGGCGTGACGCTGGTTTGCGTGAGCTGCAGCGCGGTGCCGGTTCTAACCGATGAGCAGCTAGACGCGATCAAAGGATGACGGCAAGGCGCTTGGCGCGAAGGTCTTTACGACCGGTATAAATCCGCTGTCAGCTAACCCAGCGAAAGCCGCCTATGTCGTGACGGACGAAGCGCGGCGAGGCTGCATTGCGACTACGGCTGCTCAGCGAAAGATACCGCCGACTACATGCGACGCTTTGCGTCGCGGCGGCTCCTACGGGCTGAAAGGCGACAAATGTCTACGAGCTAAAGATCGCGAGCATAACGACAGCGAAGATTAGTTCAGAAGGATTACGGTGAGTGGGCGATTTCTCGCGGCGTCGTGATTAATCTACTAAATTTGGATAGCAACGAAGGTGAAAAGATGAAAAGTCCCTCCAGGCGGAGAGGGATAAAGTAGTGTTAGGTAGCTGTGGCGCTGCTTGTTTTCATTTGTTCGAGAGCTGGTTTGCAAGCGGCCTCTTGAGAGTCTTTTGAAACAGCTAAGGCAAAGCCAGGCTGACTCCTCAGCAGTAGGTTTTCATAGCGCTGCCATTTTGAGGTTGTCCTTTTGCCTTCTCTACGAACTCGTCTACTAGTTTAAAATACTCTCGACCAAGTAGGTGAAAGCTCTGCTGCTGCAGCAGAATGCCAGCACTGCTCGGCAGCGGCGACCCTGGCAATCACTTTTATTTCATATGGCTACTCCTTAGATGCAAGCAGATAGTGCCACTTTATACCACTTTATTTAACACTTCACGATTAGTGGTTAAAAATAAAACTTTAATTTAAATGAAAGATGCTAATAAAATTATACCTATTGCATCGTTTTCTTAATATAAAGAGGGATGTCATGGGTAAATTGCATTTGCGAGCTTTGCGTTAGTGCAGCCTCGGCTCTCGCGCAGCAGACGGGAGGTGGATAGCATAAGCGTAGAGCGAGGCAATGCGATGCAGCCGGATCAGTGAAGCTTGATATGGTTTTCGTCACGGCAAACGGAGCGAAGACGGACGTCGCTAAATACGCGGGTCAAGTCAGCGTCCTAAATCAAAAGCGACGCGTTAAATCGCCGTCCGTTATCGATGCTATCGGCTCGGTACCGGGCGTCATGCTCGGCAACGACCACGGCAGACAAGTCGTAGTACTACAACATCCGCGGATTCCGGCTGCAAAAGTGCAGAGCGCGCGTCATCATCGAACAAGACGGTATCAGCGCTCGCCTTCGCTTTTTCTAATCAAATTTCAACCTTTCGGTGGATAACGACTTGCTAAAACGCCGTAGGTCGTAAAGGGGCTAGCTCCGTTCTGCACGGCAGCGGCGCGGTCGGCAGTACCGTTAGTATGATAACCAAAGACGTGAGCGACTTTATAAACCCGGGCAGCGACTGCGTCACGATCGGCCACCGCCAGGAAAGCAATCACATGAACTCAAATCGAGCCACCATCGCAGCTAAACCTACAGGCATTCGGGTATTTTACTCTGCAAACGACGCGGACTTTGTAGATAAAGATGGCTAGAGACGAGCAAGCGCTCGGGGTGAAATACTGCGAGAAAACGATGAGCAGGTAACACGTCTTTGCCAAAACCGGTGGGCGATAACCGACGACGCTGCTTTGGAGTAGCGTATGTTGCTACCACGAAAAATTCTCCTCTTCCTTGTGGAGTCACTTTTCTGGAGCGAGGGATGCGCAGCTGCCTACCTCAGGACAGCTAAAACAGCGAGACTATAGCGTGATATACAAATACGCTCCGCTAAATAATAGATGGATGAAATTCTCACTCAGTACTACAACGCTAAAGCCCTAAACCACAGGTTAGAACAGGCTTTAGTAGAGCAATCCGTCTACATCGACTACAAAACAAAAGACGGCAGATGGGGCGTTAGGCTCAGACGGCAGCCTCTTTCTGAAACCGGCATGCTAGAGCATGAGGCTGGGGTTACCGGTATCGACTACGAGCATAGAAAGAGGATGCGATATTTTGGTACAACGGCGCGCTTAGCGACTTTGGTTCGTTCCAGGGTACACAAAGACCTCGGTATATACGCGCCAGACGTATTTAGCGTAGGTAGATTCGAGTTTACTTTAGGCGGTAGATTCGATGGTGAAACGCGCGTCAAAAGCTGCGATCGTAGCTCATACTCCGAGTCTAGTTTTCCTCCGAAACTTGGCCTTGCGTACGGGGTTTTTGACGGTGCTCGGTACTCGCAGGCTGCGTGAGACATTTAGAGGACCGACGCCAAACGAAACGTCATCAGCCGGCCCGTTAAATCCGCACTACTGGTACATACCGTCGACCTAGCCTGAGATCGCAAAGGTACGAAGTGCGCACTGTATCGACAAGCGAGAGGCTTTTACGGGCGATGATGGGCTGTATTTCAAGGCCACTTACCGACGGCAATATCAAAAGATATGAGTAAATCTAAAAAGCAAGACCGGACAAGGGTAATCCGCCGTTTGACGTCGAAACGCCGAGCGAACGCTCTACGGTATGTACGAAAACGTCGATAACGCAAAGTGCCGAGGCGTCAGGTCGAGTCAAATACGCGATAAACAACCCATTCTCGCTCGGATACGATCGTACGAAAATCTACGACAAAGCGACCAAAAGATACTCACCGTCTACACGCTGATAAGCTAACTGGGCGCGATGTATGGGATACGAGCTGTGGGAGCTTAATTTTGGGCGGCGATATGACGCACTGGTTTCGACTAACAACGACGAGGACTGCGTCGTGCGAGGTCAAAAATGCGAATACGTGAACAGAGCCTTTACTATCGTAAATTTTAAAGGTAGATGGGGCCATTTCGCGGCTATCTGTTAAACAAGGGGCTAAAAATTAGCTTCGGCGTGAATAATATCTTTAATAAAGAATACATTTACGCTAACGGCCTAAAAATTAGCTTCTAGAGGTGGGCAAGGTGAGATTTCTACGTGATTTTGAAAGACGTTTTACGAATTATGTTAGGGGCGAAAATCGCCTCTAAGTTTAATATTATAACTTACAAAGACTTACTATTTTACTGTATAAAAATATTTTCTTACAACAGTCACATTTTTGGTAAAAGAAGCGATGTGATATATATTTCTGTTTTCAAGTAGTTTTTGCCACATAGACAAACTATATTTACGTTTTGTATTTAGCATAATATATCCTTAATTCCAAGTAAAGTCCAACTGCCATCATTGGTAACAACTTCAGCTTCAGTATGCAAGTCGCGGTGCGTTTTATGCTATTGCCATATGTTAATTTCGCAGGAAACAGCTCTTCTATTTTGCCATTGGTGAGCATCATCTTTTCTAATAACGCGGTTGCCCTATTGAGTCTTACGTCTTTAATAAGCAAGTCATTTGATAGCGAGGTTATTTCAATTATAGAATAGCGCACCCTGAAAATCGGTTAACTTGTGTGGAATATGACATCTTAGAGGGCGCTTCTTTACACTACTACCACTACATCCAACCAGAAACAAACAAGATATCAAAAGTATCTTTTTCATTTTTCTCCTTTTCAAGATATTAAAATTATAGTTTATCAATACTTACGTTATTCTTTATAGATAATTTATAGCATGTAATCATAAAAATCTGGAAAAATAAGAAATTTTTACGAAAGTCGTACAAAAGAATAAATGAGTACAAAAGAGAAATATCAGTAAAAGAGAGCTCGCAAAACGTCTAATAAACCTCATGTACAGGCCTCAAGAACGGGCGAAATACCACAGAATCGAGCATCTATGCCTATCTAAACGGAAATATAGAAATAAAGCCGATATGTGCCATTTTTATCGCGATGGCGGGGTCGCGCGCAAGAGATTTTTAGCGACGATAAAAGGCAAAATGATAAAAATACTAAAACGGCTATATGGGGATGATGAACTAAACTATAAATATAGAGATATTATAGAACTTCGAAAGTATTTATCCCTAAACCTCAGAAATCCTCAAAGGCTCTCTTGAACAAAACAAAGCAAAACGTCGAAAAAATTAAATCTAATCTTAAAACAAATTGCCAACTAGCGTAGAGTGACTATAGTATCTCTAAATTTAAAAGACCAGTGCAATTCGCTTGAAATTTCGTCCGACGAGCCCTAAACGAGATCTGCGGACGGCGCGAGCTGGTGGGCGTTTTTAGGGTATCAAAATATTCCACTGAGTATATATGGGCCCGGCAGGCTGCCGAGCAAGACTAGCTTTTGCTCCGCGTCGTCGCACGGTCGATGGAGTATGATTTCTACGGGTGACGGCGGAAATCTCAAGATTGAGGTTTCGCCGTCCTAAAAACCACGAAAATGCGCTTTCTAAGCCGCTATTTTTCATCGGCGAGATCCACCGCCTCAAACTAAAACGCAGAAGCTCTGCTGATACCGATGGAAAACTACCGCGCCGCCATCATCGGAGCCAGCACCGAAAATCCATGTTCACGCTAGCTCTGGCATCCGCAGCCCGCTCGATGCTCTTTGAGTTTAAGCCGCTTGCGAGCGAGGATTTTTGAAAAGCTGCTTGAGCGCGTGAGGGGCGAGGTTAAGTGATATCTCAGACGAAGCCAAAGCCTATCTCGTAAAAAGCAGCGGCGGAGACGCGCGCGGACTACTAAAATTGCTCCGAGTTTTGCCGTGAGTCTGGATGATAACGTTGAAAATTAAAAACGCTACGAGCTAACGCCGTTAGCGAAGGCGTTAGTAGAGGACGATGTGCTACGGACTGGCGAGTGCCTTTATAAAAAGCCTGCGCGGTAGCGGCGAAAACGCCGTCATGTACTATCTGGCGGCTTATCGACGCTGGCGAGTGCTGATTTTATCGCGCGCAGGATGGCGATGTTGCCAGCGAGGACATCGGCAGCGCCAATCTAACGCTTCGGTAGCCGCTAAGCGCTTGCCGTTAGCAAGATCGAGCTTTCGAAGCGCGCGCAATCCTGGCTCAATGCGCGATGTATCTACCCTCGCCAAAGTCAAACTCAGTTACAAGGCCGCAAACGCCGCGCTAGCCTACGTGAAAAAGTGAACCGCCGCTAAAGAGTCCGCCCTATCTCATCAACACCGCACCCGAGGCCGAGGACTATCTGTATCCGCATAGTTTCGGCGGCTGGGTGGGCAAAATATCTCGACGCTTCGGATACGAGAGCAGCGGCATCGGCTTTGAAAAAGACGCTGGACGAGTGGCTGGCTAAAATAAAATCTAAGGGTTCGGTGGAAGGCTTACGTTAATTTTGCGACGACTCAGATTGCCCTGCCGGCTTATTAGAATTGACAAGAAGCATTACGGTCCGAGTGGCGCATTTTTAACTTTTGGGTTTTTAGCGGGCTTATTAAATTTCTCGGTAAATCTCGTAAAAACCGCCATCAAATTGCAAATCAGCGAGAAGGTCTAGCTGAAAACAAAAACCTCCGCGCAAATCAAAGAATGCCCTCTAAAAACCGCCCGCCTTGTCAAATTAGCTCAATTACACCTATATTTTAAATTAGGCTAAAATTTTTATTATTTATTTTAGTTTTATATTTTAAATATACTTGATAGAATTTTACTTAAAGGCAAATCCATGCTCACACGACCTCGTAAGCTCTATAAATTCATTCCTTTGGGGGCCGTATTTCCTCATCGCGCTACTTTTGCGGCACTGGGCTTTATTTTACGATTAGGCTGCGATTCGTGCAGATTTTTAAGTTTAAAATGGGCCTTAATAGGCTTTTTGGCAACTTCTCATTGCACGGCGAAGCGGCAGGGAAAAATCGGGCATGAGCTCGTTTTTCAGGCCGTCGCTACCGCGGTCGCGGCACAGGTGGGCACAGGCAACGCATGGGTGCCACAGCCCGCGCTCATCATGGGCGGGCCGGGGAGCGATATTTTTGGATGTGGTGCGCGGCGTTTTTAGGGCATGGCGACGAATTCCGCGAGAGATCTGTCTGATCCGATTACCGTACCAAAGACGACAGCGGACACATGATCGGCGGGCCCGGCGTTTTATATCAGTCGCGGGCTAAAGAGCCGCTATGCCAAGGTTTTGGCGGCGTTTTCGCGCTGGCGATCATTTTGGCGCTCGGTTTATGGGAAATATGGTCCAGGCTAACTCCATTTCAGACGGCTTTAAAGGGGCATTTGGTATCCCAAACTGGGCGAGCGGACTGTTTTTGGCGGCGATTTGCGCTACGATCTTTATCGGCGGAGTCAAAGCCATCGCTAAGAGTCGCCGAAAAGATCGTGCCTATCATGGCGATCCTCTACGTCGCGGTCGGGCTTGTGATCATTGCTTTAATCTCGATAGAAATTCGGTGTCATAGCGCTTATATTTGAAGCTGCGTTTAATCCATCCGCGGCATGCGGGGCGGCGCGACTGGAGCCACGATAGCTACGGCGATGAGGATACCGGTATCGCGCGCGGACTGTTTTCCGACAGAGCGGGCATGGAGCTCGACGCCTCACGCGCATGCCGCGGCTAACGTCAAGCACCCCGTCGATCAGGCGGTGCTTGGCATCATGAAAAGCGTGTTTGTCGATACCTTTATCGTGCTAAAGTATCACCGTTTTTGTTGTGCTTAGCGCCGACGTGATACATTTTGAAAACGGCAAAGCCGTGCTAACGGGCATTTCGCTCGTACAGAGGCCTTTTTCTTCGCATGTTTTGGGGCATACAGGCGGATATAGCTGTGGCGATTTGCTTGCTTTTCTTTGCTTTTACGACGATTTTGGGCTGGTACTACTTCGCCGAGATCAACGTGCGCTATCTTTTTGGTGCCAGTCGTGCAGATTTTACAGATATTTGTCGTGGGATTTGTGTTTGCGGGCAGCTTACTAGAGATAAGGCTGTCTGGGGAGCTAGCCGATATGTTTAACAGCCTCATGGTGCTTCAAACCTGATCGCCATCATCGCGCTTAGCCCCGTCGTGGTTAGCTCCTGAAGGATCACGACGAAGGCAAAGAATACGATCAAACGAGGTATATAAGGAAGGCATGAGCGTAGTAGTTACGGTAGTTAATTTACTTCTTTTTGGCGGGAGAGCAATTTCCCGTGCTTATTATACTTCGATTTAGTCTACCGACCGACTTTTGCGGCGTCAGTTTGAGTCAAATTCAAACCCTTTCCGCCGTTTCTAAAAACCACGCTTTTGTAGAGTACCCCGTTAGCGATATCGCTCCAACTGAAAATCCGCCGGTTGTGGCTGATACCGTCTTTGAGAGCGGGATGAAAATCCTAGCTGTCGGACAAAAGTGCGCTCATATGCATTGCGTCGTGTCCTGCGCCGCTTGGCATGATCTCAAGCTAAGCCCGAGGCCGCGGCTTTTTGGGGCGATGAGTTTGATGAGGCGGCCATCTAGCGCGCACGGCTCGTCGAATGCTGGTTGCTGATCTCGCATTTGACGCCACGCTGAGCCTCGATGCGCGAGATTTCAGCCAGGATCTGCTCGTAGGCTGCCTCGCGCGTGAGCTGGGTCGATGCCGCGCAGGTCGGTTTAGCGGCGTCGCCTCGCCCGGCACGACGTTCCGCTGACGCCCGGTTTTTACCGATGCGGTTGCCTGCGGTCGCTACCACGCCGTTTACCGCATTTTCTTGCGCGACGTGCTCGACGGCCAGCACTATCTGCGCCGCCGCGCAAAGCGCGTCGTGACGTACTCATCGCGGTCGTGCCGGGTGCTGAGCCTGGCCCTGCACGCGCACGCTAAATCTATGCGGCGCGGCGATGGCGCTTACTACGCCGATTTGGATATTTTCGTTATCTGGTAGCGGTCGCTTGCTCGATGTGTGGCTCAAAAAGCCTCGTAATTCGGCGTCAAATGTTTTCAGCCTTTTTCGATGCTTGCTAGATCGATGCCAAACTCAGAAAAATCTCGCTGATAGCGCGTCGCTTGAAAAGTCGCGCACGTCTTTTCAGCTTTTCAAAACCAAACGCCACACTTTACCTTGCTGCCGAGCGTCGCGATATTAAATCTGCTCGACTCCTCGCACTCAAAGACGACCGAAAGCTCAGGCGGCCTACGCGTCTGTACACCCTCGTCGTTTTAGCGATCTAATCAGCTCTAACGCCAGGACGCCGAGAATCCCGTCAGTCGCCGCCGTTTATCGCGGTATCAGATGCGAGGCACGCTACCGCCGGCAGCTCGGGCTCTGTGACCCTCGCGCCTGGCAAAGATATTTCCGATGGCGTCTATGCGCACTGCAGCCCCGCCTCGCTTACAGCGCGCGATAAATAGCTCTCTGGCGGCCTTGTCTTCGCTCAGTGTAGGCCAGGCGGCTCATTCCCCACTCCAGAGCTCTCGTCGTTTATCGCATTTATCTCGCTAAAAAGCACCTTAAGTCTATCTAGATTATACTCATCGCCCGTCCTTTGTATTTAAATTATCAAATTTTAGTCAGAAGCATGAAATTATACTTTAATATTTTTATTTAATATAACATTTAATGGAGTTTAGATAATGTTTGATATATAAAGAGCTAACAAACGCTAACGTTAGTTTTATTAAGATTTAGCGCTAAAATCGGCTTTTTGAATATAAGAATTTACAAACAGATAAAGTAAAACTTTTATACCATAACATACTAAATTTTTACTAACAAATTGCCCGGTTTGAGATATAAGTTGCAGAAAATATGATGGTAGAATTGAAACAAAAGCAGTGGTTTTTGAGGAGAGCAGTTAGCAATACTCAGATTGCCGCCTAAAAATCTTTGACTCATGGCGTATTTGCTGACGAGCCAAAGTTAAACGTACCTGCTTAAACTAGCTGTGCGCCCGCGCCTTTTACGACCTCGCCGATGACGTAGCCGTCGGTATTTACTAGTACAAAATCTGCGTTTTTCTTTCGGAGCTACTACGATCATGCCAACGCCCATGTTAAACGTCCTCATCATCTCGGCAGGGCTCGACCTTTTGCGCGATGATTTTAAAGATTTCAGGCGTGCGGATCGCGACATGCTCGATCTTCGCACCTAGTCCCTCCGGAAATACGCGCGCAGATTTTTCCACGATGCCGCCGCCTGTGATATGTGCGAGCGCGTGGATCTTGTCTTTTCATTTAAAAAATCTGCGACGTAAATCCTGGTCGGCTCAAAAGCACGTCGATAAGCGCGCGACCGCCTACCTTGTCGTCAAATTCAGCCCTAGCTCGGCAACCACTTTGCGTGCGAGCGAGAAGCCGTTGAGTGCAGGCCGCTACTAGGAAGCGCGATTGGTACATCGCCCTCACGTACGACTTGCTGCGAGTCGATCTCGTCCTCTTCTGCGATACCCACGGCAAAGCCTGCAAGGTCAAAAGTCGCCTTTTCATCCCATCGAAGAGCATCTCTGCCGTCTCGCCGCCGATCAGCGCGCAGCGGGCGAGTTTGCAGCCATCGGCGATGCTTTTTACGACCTCTTTGGCGTCCGCGATCTCGAGCTTTGCAGTCGCGTAGTAGTCGAGGAAAAATAGCGGCTCGGCGAAGTTGCAGATGAGGTCGTTTACGCACATCGCGACAAGGTCCTGGCCGACGCCGTCGAAATTACGCGCGATCGATTGCGAGTCGTAGCTTTGTACCTACGCCATCAGTAGCGCCCAGGATCGCAGGGTTTTTGTATCCCGCAGGCAGTCTCACTGCGCCGCTAAATGAGCCGATACCGCCCAAAACGTGCGGAGTTTGCGTTGCCTTAACGAACGGTTTTATAGCGTTTACGAAGTCATTTCCCGCGTCTATATCGACGCCAGCGTCTTTGTAGCTTATCATTTTTGCCCTTTGTTGAGATTTGGTTAATTTTAGCCAAAAATTGCTAAAATCGGAGTAAAAATCGGAGGCAAAATGCCGCAATTTAAACACGCAATCGTCATCACGGGCGGTATCGGCGGCAGCGAGAGCGCGGTTTGCGAGCTACTTCGTGATCGCGGTTTGAGATTATAGACGCCGATAGGATTTCGCATTGCGTCTTGGATCGCTGTGCCGCGCAGGGTGGCTGAAGTTTCGGCGCGCAATACGTCGTGCAAAAAGACGCGCAGGCCGAAAAGTTTGGACTCACACGCGAGGATTGGCGTTAGTTCAGGTGAGAGTCGTCCATGCCCTGCGTTTCGGTGGACCGAAAAACTAGAGCGAGCTGGTGTTTAAAAACCCTGCGGAGCTTGCAAAGCTGAAAGCGCTGCTGCATCCGAAGATAACGGCTGAGTTTTTATCGCAGGCGCAGGCTTTGGAGGCAAAAAGAAGGCTTTATTTCGTTGACATTCGCGCTGTTTTTCGAGGGCAAGAGGTATGAGTTTTTCGACAAAGTGGCGGTCGTTTATGCGCCAAAAAGATACGCTGATTTCGCGCGTGATGAAGCGAAACGGGCTTAGCTACGACGCTGCAAAGCACCGTGTGGAGCTGCAAACTGATATCGAGCAAAAAGCGCGCCATGGCGGATTTTATTATAGATAATAGCGGTGATTTTGCAAATTAGAGATGAAACCGGGTCTTTTTGGAAAAAAATAAGCAACCTGTTATGACACGGCATTTTATGCTATTTAAACACTGCTTTGGTTGCTTGGCAGCGCAGTTTGGCGTCATATCTAGCCCTGCTGCTACTTGTGACGCAAACTACGTTGATTATTTTTAGTTGTTGCACTCTTTGCTTTCAAGTTTTTACCCGAATAAGCTCTTTGTTCTTTATATAATAAACAAAATCGACGCCGTCAGCTATCTCTCGTACCGCCTTTAATCGCATATCTTCGCAAAATTCTTTTTGAGTTCCTTTGTTTGCTCGTCTTTTTGAGCTTGGCTATATCTTTATCATTTAGCGCGTTTTCATCCATTTCTAGCCCTTTTTCCAAGCGCATATTGATAAATGATGCGACGATTTTTCACAGCTGATTTTTCGAGCGTATTTATCTCATCTAGTTTTCTCAGGAGACCTGGGATTTAGTCGCACCAGCATTTCTTGCACATTTGATGCTTCGCATAGATTTTCTTTCATTTGTTCTTTTGCGTATTCTACTTTACTGCCTATAAAAACTTCTACGCCGATCCAGATCGCGACGGCGATGCCTAAGATAATAAATAAAATTTGTTGAGTTTGTTTAGGTTTTGATTTAGTTTTTGTATATCCATTTTTTTGCTCCTTAGGTGAGGCGGTATTTTATCGGAAAAAAACGAAAAATAAAAATTAGAGTTGGAGCAGGGTGTTTTATTGAGATCGGAGAAAAAACAATAAATTACATTAAACCAAAGATATAGAAAAAGGGCGGAAACCGCCCTGAGTATTATAAAAGCAGCCTTTGCTTTTGAAGCTAGCTCGCTGAAAGCTTTTGCGTCATTCATAGCTAGATCGGCTAAGATTTTTTTCTATCAAGCTCGATATTTGCTTTTTAGAGTCCCGCGATAAAGCGCGAATAGCTAATGTCGTTTTAGGCGGCACGCAGCATTTATGCGCACTATCCACAAGCGGCGGAAGTCGCGTTTCTTGCAGCGTCTGTCGCGGTATGCATAGACAAACTTCTTTCTAATTGCTCTTTGGCTTTTCTAAAGTGTTTGTGTCTAGCGCTGAAAAACCTCTAGCTAGTTTTAAAAACTTTTTTTATGGCGTCTTCTTCTAACTACGCCTGTTTTTACTCTTGCCATATTTATCCTTTACAAATCGGCGCTCACCGAGTGAGTCTTGCCCCAAAGTTTGGGGAGTTTGGAATGACTTTTCGTCAAAAACTTAAATTCGAGCATCGCTTTGACGCTTGCGACGTTTGTGCTGTCTACGTATTGAGGCGAGCGTAAATCTCTCTTGCGGTTGCGAGATTTTTGAGTCAAAAATGTGGCTTCTAAAAGCAGAGCCTCTTTTTGATCTTGTTTTTGCCCACTTTAAAACGTTTAGCAGCGCCGCGAACTGTCTTCATCTTAGGCATACTAATCCTTTTAAAATTTCTTTTACGCCTTACGCGTAAGAGTGGGATTATACCCAAAATTCGCTTTAAGAATTTAAATTGACAGTGCGCGCGATAAAATACAAAACAAATTTGAAATACAATCTTGAAAATAGCTTAAATTTTAGATTTAATTAATATTTTTTTAGTCCTATAATTTCACTTAGATTTATTATCTCAAATCAAGGAGTAACGATGAAGATGAAGTTTCTCGCCTCGGCGGCGGTAATAAGCGCAATGTTTTGCGCAAACGCGTTAACTTGCACGACTATTTTGGTTGGAGAGGGCCTCTGACGACGGCTCTATGTTGATAGCCAGGAGTGCCGATAGTAAGGCGATAAAGGCGCAGGTATTTTTGATACACCCCAAAAATCCAATCAAAAAGGCGTCCACAGCTCAAAAGCGCATGACGGCGCAAATGATTTTACATATCCGCTGCCAAAAGAAGGCATGAGATACACGACGATAGCAAACTCGCACACCAAGCTTCACGGCGCAGTCGGCTACAATGACGCTGGCGTGGGCATCAGCGGCACCGAGACCATATATGCTAAAGACGAACTGCTAAAAATCGATCCGTATAACGAAGCGACGGGCATCACGGAGGACGATATCCCAGACGTCTTGCTGCCTCGCATGAAAAGCGCGGCGCAGGGCGTGAAACTGCTCGGCGAGATAGTGGAAACTACGGGCGCGGGAGGGTTTTGGCGTAGTGTTCGTGGATAAAAACGAGCTTTGGTACTTTGAAACGGGCACCGGTCATCACTGGATGGCGGTTAAACTACCAAAAGACGAATACTTCGTCTCCGCAAACCAAAGGCAGACTACAAAACTACAAAGAAAAACGATCCAGATTTTATGAGGGTCAAGCATTTGATCAGTTGCCCAAGATAACGGCGCCTACGACCCGGCAAAAGACGGCGAATTTCAGTTTACGAAAGCCTACACCAGAGACGACGAGGAGATATGACCTACAACTATCCGCGCGTTTGCTGGGTGCAGCAGATGTTTAACCCCGAGCTAAAAGACAAGCAGACCCTTAACGGCGGCAACTATCCGGTATTTTTAAAAGCCGGCTAAAAAGCTAAGCGTGCAGGGATCTAAAAACGCGCTTAGATCCCACTACGACGGCAGCGCCTTACGATAACTACGCGAGTAAAGACGAAAATCAAAAATATCTACCGCGCCGTGAGCGTCTTTAGAACCTACGAGTCGCACGTCATGCAGGTGCGTCCGTGGCTACCGCAAGAGATCGGCAGAGTGACCTACGTGGCGCTTGGCATGTCGGAGCTTGGCGTTTTGTTGCCGTATCTACGGCCTCGACAAATTATCGACGGCTACGATAAAGGCTCGTATAAGGCCGACGACGAGTCGATCTACTGGACGTATAAAGCTACAAACTCTCGTGATGATGGATTACGATAAGTATTCGCCGGTCGTAAAAAAAGGCATACAAGGAGTTTGAGGACGCGCTCGCGGTCAAACAGGCCAGTTTGAAGACGAATACGTCAAACTCTACAAAAAGACAAAGCCAAAGCGAACAAGCTGCTAAACGAATTTTCGATAAATATGATGAAGGAAGCCAAAGCTTTAACGCAAATTGACTAATGAAATCTTCACGATGCTAACCGATGACACCGACGCTAAGCTAAAATCGCTAAATAAAAGGCAAAAAGACTAGAGCAGATTTAGAGGCGGGCTGCGGCCTGCCTCAAATTAACTGAGAGTTTGATAAAAAACTTCTTGATTTATTTTTTTAAAAATCTTTATAATACAGCTCACATTGACCCCAAAAGGATGAAGCTAATGCCTTGCCCCATGCCTAAGACTCTTTAATCTTAGTAAAAAAACCGCAAACGACTTTAAAAAGAGCCAGATACTAAATAATTTCACGTTTTTAAACATTAATATAAAATTTATTTCTATCGCCGCGTCCGATGCATTGCAACTGCATTTTTAAAAAATAAAGCGAGGCAGTGTTTGAGTCGGGCGAGAATTTGTTTAGCAGGGTTTTTATAAATTTTATTTTAGTTTGAGAAAAAGCGGTTGCCATCCGCCGTTTCTAAGCTCGCTCTTTTGAGCGACTTTGAATGAGACTTAAATTTAAAAATAAAAAAATCAAAAGTAAAGGAATTAAAATGATAAAAAAAGTTATGTTACGGGTTTCCCGCGAATCGGAGAAAAAGAGAGCTAAAACGCGCGCTTGAAGGCCTTTGGGCCGGCAAAGAGAGCTTTAGCGAGGAAGAGTACTAAGCGTCGCTAAAAACGCTAAAAAAACAGACACTGGCAATACCAAAAAGACGCCGAGATTTTCGGCTATCAGCGTAAATGATTTTTCATTTTACGATTTGATGTGATAGCATCATAGCATTTGGCGCCGTACCGCCTAGATTTTGCAAGTGAGCGGACGAGAGCGGTATTTTGCCTGCGCTCGCGGCAACAAAACAGGGAGTAGCGATGGAGATGACGAAGTGGTTTAACACAAACTACCACTACATCGTGCCTGAGCTTAGCGCCGAGACTACGTTTAAAGCTTGACGCGTCAAAAATCCTTGCCGAATACGAAGAGGCAAAAGCCGCCGGCGTAAAAGGCAAAAGTCAGTGATCGGCCCTATCACATTTTTGGCGCTTTCAAAGACCACAGATGGCAGCTGTCCGTTTAAAAATATAAACGCTCTAGTCGCCGAATATAAAAAGCTTCTTGAGCTACTTTCGACGCTTGACGATGAGGTTTTAGTGCAGTTTGACGAGCCGATTTTTGCGACCGATAAAAAAACGAAGAAATCCTACTTAGCGTCATCGGTAAGGTGTATAACGAGCTAGCCGAAAGCCGCAAACAACGTCAAAATCGTATTTATGACGTATTTCGAACACGCATTAAAAGCGGTCGCCGAGGTAGCAAAAAAACTAAAATTACGGTATCGGACTTGATTTCGTTCACGGAAAAAAAGATTTCCGAAGCGCTTGAAACTATCAAAAACAGCCACTAACGCTGTTGCTGGCGTCATCGACGGACGAAATATCTGGAAAAAGCAACATCGACGAAAAGGTAAATTTGGTCCGAGAGATCGGCGAAAAATCGGCGGCAAAAGATTTCTACGTCGGACCTAGCTGCTCGCTGCTCCACGTGCCATACACCCTAAAATACGAAGAAAAAAACTAAACTCCGAGGGTTAAAAAGCTGGTTGAGCTTTGCCGTAGAAAAAAACTGAGACGAGATCAAAATCATAACCAAACTAGCTAACGGCGTAGCGCTAAACGCGGCTGAAAGGAAAAAAATTACGAAGAGAACAAAGCTGCGGTTAAAACGCGCGCGACGTCAGTGATCCACTCCTCAAGCGTGCAAAATCGCGTGAAAAAAATCTAGTCAAATTGAGGCGCGAAGATAAATTTGAAGATCGTATCAAAATCCAGCGCGAAAGCCTAAACTACGGCATCTTGCCGACTACGACGATAGGTGGTTTCCCACAAACCGTCGAGCTAAGAGTGCTTCGCCAAAACTTCAAAAAAGGCGAGATCGACGCTGGCGCGTATGAAGCAGGGTATCAAAAAAATACATCGACGACTGCGTCAAATTTCAGAAGATATCGGCCTAGACGTACTAGTTCACGGCGAGCCTGAGCGAAACGACATGGTCGAGTATTTCGGCGAGCAGATCGAAGGGTATGCATTTAGCGAAAACGGCTGGGTGCAAAGCTACGGCAGCCGCTGCGTGAAACCGCCTCTACTTTTTCGGCGACGTGAGCCGTCCAAAAGCGATGACCGTCGAGTGGATGAAATACGCCCAAAAGTCGCACTAGCCGCATAATGAAGGGCATGCTAACTGGACCTGTAACCATGCTAAACTGGAGCTTCGTGCGCGACGACCTACCTCGCAGCGAAGTGGCCAAGCAGCTTGCGCTTTGCATAGTTTGACGAGATCGCAGACCTGCAAAATGCTGGCATCCGCATCATCCAAGTGGACGAAGCGGCATTTAAAGAGGGCTATCCGCTACGCGCCGAAAACATCCCTGCGTACGAAAGGTAGCGGTTGATTGCTTTAAGCTCTCCGTTAGCTCCACCGAGCCTAAAACGCGAGATCCACACGCATATGTGCTACTCCGAGTTTAACGACATTATTAAGACCATCGAGGCGATGGACGCCGACGTCATCAGCATCGAGACCGCTCGCAGCGGCAACGAACTGCTAAAGATCTTTAAATCAGTCGGCTACAAACAAGAAGTCGGCCCAGGCGTCTACGACATCCACAGCCCGCGGGTTCCTAGCACCGACGAGATCGTGCGCCAGATCCGCGCGCTACTCGAGTTCTACCAAAAGAACAGCTCTGGATCAACCCTGACTGCGGCCTAAAAACGCGCAAATGGGAAGAGGTCGAGCCGAGCCTAAAAAAATATGGTCGAAGCCGTCAAGATCGTAAGAAATTCATAATTTCGACCGCTTGCGACTCGGCTTCGATTGCCGCTTTTGCCGCCGATTGCGGCCAAAGCGGCTTTGTCCGCTAGAATTTTCGAGCTCAGGTTTAAAACCGGCTCCGATTGACGCGGATCCGATTGCCGGTCGCGAGCAAGCAAAATTACCTGCGCACGCGCCGTCGCAGTGTCAGTTAACCGCAAACGGCGCGGTTTTTCTACATTTTAATTTGGAAATTTCATGCTAAAAGAAAAATCTTAAACAAAGAAAAGGGGCTCGTACTCTACGGACTAACGCCGCCAAAGGCCGAATTTGAGGAGGCCAAACTGCGCGACATCTCGGATCGCTGGACGGGCAGGATAGAGAGCATAAACGCCGACGGGCTCGTACTTTACGAGGTGCAAGACGAAAGTGAGAGAAACGAAAAGCGAGCGGACGTTTGAGTTTAGCGGCACGCTAAGCCCTGAGTACTACCGAGACTACCTAAACGTCTCGACTCCGAGCGTCTTTTACCGCGTGGCTGGCAGCTACAACGAGGATGGATTTCGCGTGGCTCTAGCGGCTCAAAACTCAAATTTAAACGTACTCGTCGGAGCTACGTCTAGCTCGCAAAAAGTGCGGTTAAATTTGGCTCGCGCGTACGAGATCGCGGGCGAATTTGAAAATTTAGCCGTTGGTGGGTGTGTATCGCCGAGCGTCACGCCAAAAAGGGCGACGAGCCGCAAAGGATGCGCGAAAAGATCGCGGCTGGGGCGAAGTTTTTCATCTCGCAGGCGATTTTTGACGCACAGATGACGCGTAAAGTACCCAGAGGACTGCGCGGCCGCAAAGATAACCGAGCCGATATTTCTCACGTTTTTCTACGGCGGGCAACCCAAAAACGCTAGAGTTTATCAAATGGCTGGGCGTTAGCGTGCCAAAGCGCGGTTGAGGCGCGGTTAAACGCTAGCGAGGACTATCTGGCGCAAAGTTGCGAGATCATCAAGGAAAGGTGGCGCGAACTAAAGAGATTCGGCGACGAAAACGAGGCTAGTTGAGCGCAAACATCGAAAGCGTGATGGCAAAAACGTGCCGAGATCGAGGCTAGCCTAGAGCTAGCTCGCGAGTTTAAACAGGGTAGGAGCGAGGATGGCGGATACGGACGAGCTCCACGCTAGAAAAAACTCGCCGGCGCGCTCAAAATAGTCGCTATCGCGGTAGCGACCTCGATCGCCGCACCCGTCTTTTTGCGATATTAAGCGCAGCCCTAAACGGCGGGTACATTTTTTGTCGGCGTTATAGCCGCCGTTTTTTTATTCCTTCGGTTCGTAGCTTTGTTTTAAAACTATTTGAGCGACCATCGCAAATTTCAAACACAAATGCTCAAGTTTGGTTTCAGACGAGCTTGCTGCCCAGTTGAGCGAGCTAGAAAACGAGCGCTTAAATTAGTGACTGCCGTTAAAGAAACGCGCCTAATCGCTCTTGGGTTTGTATTTGCGCCTGGGTTGTGACGAGTCGCTTATCAGACGACGGCATATTTGGCGCGGCGTGCGGCGCGGTGTCTTATGCGGCGACCATGAGTCTCTTGACTGCTTCGAAAAGGCGAAGATTTAGATCAAATTTTTAAACGGCAAATCATAGAAAAATATCGTAAAAACATGGACTAAGCTATGATAAAGACCGTGGATTAGAGCTTTACGATTTTTCGTGATTTATGATTGCAGGGTTGACGAGTGGCATAGGGGAGGATCTTGTGGAAGGCGAGATAGGGGGCGTTAGGGATTAAAATTGGCGACTTTTATGCAGCTAAAAAGATAAAGAATAAAAATAATACCGAAACCGTTGTGCAATTTAAAGGCGTGCTTTTTAAGGCCGATTTTAATAAAGTAAGTTCTATAACTCAAATTTCGCATATAAATTCAAATTTAAAAATATACGGTGAAAAAAAGCAAATATGGACGATGTGAGATTTGAGGAGATGTTGATGTGTATGCAACTCGATCAAATAGGCGCTAGATATGCGCTTAGTCCTGCTTGATGGAGAAAATTTACTGAGCTTTGTTTTTAGATTAGGTGCGCCCGTAAATGCCGTTTTTAAAAGACAATCAAATACTTATTGTGATGGAGACAGGTCTGGATAGTTTTTGAACCAAATATAAATAAAAACACTAATGAGTAATGAAACCATAGCGCTTTACGAGAGCGAGATAGCAAGCTTTACTCAGATAGTAAAGAGTTAAAATTTAAACCACAAGATTGGTAATTTTGAGAAATTTGGACAGCTTTGTGGGTTGCAGCTCAAATTTGAATGCAATGATAAAATTACACGTAAATCTAATCACGATATAACATAAATATTTTTCTAAACATTAAAAGCGTTTTTGTAGTATAATCGCCTTACAAATCCACACAAAGAGTCGTCATGAAAAAAGTTGATTTTCGCGATCTTTTTTTGGTGTGTTTGGCGTTATCTTCGGCCCAGGCCGGCAAGAGCCATGGCGATGGAGCGAAAGCTGTATCAAAGGGGCAGTGGGCTACGGCGGTGCAGATTTTTACAAAAGGTTGCTATAGCGAGAACGATACCGCGTCGTGCAAGGATCTGGGCGAGATATATGAGTGCACGAGGCGGCGCGACTGATCAGCGTGTGAAAAGGACGCTGCTCTATCAAAACAAGCTTATGAAAGATGTTGTGAAAAGAGCAATGGACTAAGAAAAAAGACTGCTGCAGAAAAAGTAGGCAAATAATCGCGACGTCTGAAGTTGTTGTTTTTTTATGTATGCGGCTGCTTGTAAGGCTAGATTTGACTTCTCAAGCGGATCGCATACAAGAGTACGTTTAGCGATTTTGGCTCGAAATTTATCAAATTTTACTTCTTTGGTGTTATCGTGTAGGGTATGTTTCGTGAGACTACAAATTAGGGTTCGGGCGATATTTTACTCGGTGCCGGGGGCTTGTTTTGTATTTTATTCGGTCAAATTTAGCTTGGCGGCCTGAAGTACTTTTTCTAGCTTTTTGTTATTTTTTTACCGTCTTTTTCGAGATATAGTCGCTGCTGTTCGTTGAGTGCTTTAAAAGTTTGCGCTCGTTCTTCGCCGCCCGTCATCTCAAGCAGTACCTGCGCCCAGTTTGCAGGATAACTAAGATAATATTGCCCTATTCCCGCAAGAGTTTTTTTGCATTCGCTTAGCGTCGCTATTTAGATTATGAACGGGATAGGGCAGGGGGCGATTTTTAGCGTTTCCCGCTCCGCCATTTCGCAGGAGATAAGCCCTTTGATAGCTCGATACGTATTTTTAAAATTTCTTTGATTTGATCGTTTATGTAGCGATTTGACTTGCTTAGATTTTCTTTTTGCATGATTATAAAATGCCTTAGAAATTTAAAAACCGAGATCCAAAAAGCAGATATTTGTCGTCAAATTACTGCTTTGAGTTTTGTCTGTTTTTATGATCTTGTCGGTTTGTGTAATTTTTTTATACCGCTTACTTCTCGCAATCTTTTTGCTGTTAGCTTTTATTTGGCCAAAAAGCGACCCGCTTGGCAGACTGTGAGTCCATTATGATACTTTTTGCCCTTTGTAATAGCGCAAAGAGTATCTTCGTCGAGACAAAGTCTTCCACTAAAAATCTCTTTCATGGCAGATAAAAAAATCTTTTTATTTTCTCCTGAAATAGCTTCCCAGTTTATATCTTGCGATTCTTCAAAAAAATATATTTGTAAAGTGAGTACGTCGTTTTCACAGCTTATATCGGCAATTTTTACGCCATCATAATCAGCTTGATTTAATGTAGATTTTGCGCCGATAACGGCTAGTCTTAGATACGGACTGCACTCCGCGCCAGCCAGAGCTAGCGCAAGAGCGCAAACGAGTATAATTTTTTTCTCACTTTTTCGGCGTTACTAACATATTGACGTAGCGGCCTTCTAGTAGCGGCTCTTTATCGCGGTCGGAGACGTCTTTTTACCATCTCCCAGACCTTTTGCTAGCATCGCGACGCCCGCTTCTGGATTGCTCATCTCGCGGCCTTTTAGAAATACGCGGAGTGACGTGTTTGCCGTCTTCTAGAAACTCAAGCGCGTGCTTGACTTTGTAGTTGATGTCGTTTTTGAGCGATTTTGACGGAAGCTTGATCTCTTTTACTTCGATCGTTTTTTTGCTTTTTCTTGGCCTCTTTTTGCTTTTTCCTGCTGGTAGCGGGATTTGCCGTAGTCCATTATTTTGCAAACGGGAGGTTTTGGCATCAGGTGCGATTAGCACCAGATCAAACCCATTTTCTCGGCGATTTTCAAGGCCTCAACTCTAGGGATGACGCCGTATGCGGTGCCGTCGTCTCCCACGCATCTCACTTCGCTCGCTCTGATATCTTCGTTGAGCAACACTTCGTTTTCTTTAGCCAATTAGTTTTTCCTTTAAGTTGAAAAGTTTGTTGATTATATCCAAAAATATTGTGTTTTTATTGTATTTTTCGTAGGAAAAGTATTGCGCCGTGACAATTTTTGCAGATTTTGGTAAAAGCCAGGCTTAGCATAAAGCCGCGCCTAGCTCAAATTGACGGATTTTTGGTCCGTATTTCAAAAGAGTTACCTCGGCGAGTTTTGATTTTAGCAGCTCGACAAATTCGTCCAGTTTCATATCTTTTTGCTCCCTGGTCGTACGGTCGCGCAGAGCGATGGCGCTATTGCCACTTCGTTGTCGCCAAGTACCGCGATCATCGGCACGCGTTGTTTTTCTGCAGTGCGGATGCGTTTTGTTTTAGGCTCTCGTTTTTGCTCGCGATTTCGCTATCTACGCCGATTTTGCGAAGCTCTTTGGCGACTGTTTTGGCGTAGTCTGAGATGCGCGTCGCTGATCGGCACGATGACTACTTGCGTCGGGCGACGAAAAACGGTAGTTCGCCGCCCGTGTGCTCGATCAAGATGCCGATAAACCTCTCAAAAGCTTCCCAGTAGCGCGCGGTGTAGCATGACGGGCTGTTGACGCTCGTTATTTGCGTCGATGTAGCCAAGATCAAAGCGCTCAGGTAGGGTTAAAATCGACCTGGATCGTGCCGCACTGCCATTTTTCGTTTTAAAGGCGTCCGTGATTTTTATGTCGATTTTTTTGGGCCGTAGAGATGCGCCGCCGCCCTCGTCGATACCGTATTTAAAGCCGTTTTCGTCAAGCGCTTCTTTTTAGCGCTTTGGTCGCCATTCCCATTCGTCCCCGCCGATCGCTTTTGCAGGCTTGGTCGAAATCTCCATCTCGTAGTGAAAGCCGAAAAGTATCCATTATTTTGCCGGCAAATTTTTACAAATTTCTAGGATATTTTCTTTGATTTGGCTCGGCATACAAAAGATGTGCGAGTCGTCCTGGGCAAATTCGCGCACCCTGAAAGTCCGTGTAAAACGCCGCTTTTTTTCGTGGCGGTGCACGACGCCGTATTCGAAAAAATTTAAGCGGCAAATCGCGGTATGAGCGGATATCTGACTGATGAGACTTTGATGTGGCCGACGCAGTTCATCGGCTTTATGCCGTATTCGGCCTCGTCTATCGTCGTAAAGTACATATTTTTCTTTGTAGTTTGCGTAGTGGCCGCTCTTTTTCCACGTCAGCCTTTAAAAGCTCTGGTCCACGCACTGGCTCGTAGCCGCGGTCGCGGTGAGCTTTATATCATTGCTCTAACTTCGAGCGTAAACGTCCGCCGTTTGGTAGCCAGATCGGTGAGCCGCCGCCCACTTCGTCGTCAAATGTAAATAGCTTCATCTCGACGCCAAGCTTCCTGTGGTCGCGTTTTTGGCCTCTTCGATGATGCGGATGTGCTCTTTTAGGCTCTCTTTGTCGGCAAATGCCGTGCCGTAGATGCGGTTTATCATCTCGCGCGTCTCGTCGCCGCCAGATACGCTCCTGCTACTCAGGGTTAGTTTAAAAAAATCTTAAAGAAATTTGGTATTTGGCAAGTGCGGTCCTCGGCACAAATCCTCAAAATTCCCTTGCTTATAGCTGCTGACTTCGCCCTCAGGGATACGTTTTAGCACCTCTTGTTTTTAGCTCGTCGTCTTTCAGTTATCGCTCATAAAAGGCTTTTGTGGAGCTTGCTTTGACGATGTCAAGCTTTGCTTCAGCTAGCTCTTTCATCTTGGCTTCTATCGCCGCTAGATCTTCGTCGCTAAAGCTTGCTGTTAGCTTCATCAACCTTGAAATCATAATAAAATCCGTCCTCGACGTTTTGGTCCGACGAAAAAGTAGCCTGCGGATAAAGCTCTTTGATAGCCTGCGCCATGAGGGTGCGCACAGGAGTGCCTGATGACGTTTAGCGCGTCTGGGGAGTTGTCAAAATAAATCGGTTCTGCGGCGTTTTTCTCGCCCGTTGATACTCTGAGTATCGACTATGTTTCCATCAGTTTGTATGCGATGATATCGCTCATTTTACGTCCTTTTTATCGAAACATCTTTCTTACGCTGAAAAGAATTGGGCGATTTTAGCTAAATTGTTTTTAAGCTTTACTTAATGTTTTTATTTGATTTGGGTTTTAAACGGCGGTCAGATTGAGTTTTGAATATAATAGGATATATAGATTAAATTTTTAAGTATTGTCAAATCGGTAATATTCTCAATATAATTTATTATATTTTAAAGAAAACTATCGCTAATATTTCATCGAGATGAGATCATGCATTTTATCTCGTCTTTGCATTGTTTTTGATTCATTTTTCTCCCAAATTGCGCAAAGAGTGGTTGCCTTTGCGCTTTAACCTTCATTATTCCCAAAAACCTGCCGATTGACGCTAACAGGTTAAATTACTAGAAAATAAATACATTTTTGGCTTTGGTGGGCCGATTGACATTTGGATTTACGGCGTGAAAGATAAAGTGAGTACAGATTAAAAAGAAGCGAAATGGTGGCCCCGAATGGACTCGAACCATCGACCACTACCATGTCAAGGTAGTGCTCTACCAACTGAGCTACAGGACCGAAAAAATGAAATTACCCAAAATAATATTGAAATTAAAGCCGAAATTTTTGCGATTTTTCGTAAAAAGCAAGATGGGCGCGGTCGCATTTCGTCAGATTGACCCCGCCAGACAATCTGAAAAGTAAAATTACATAAAGATTATATTTTAGTAGAAAAGTCTTGATAAATATTAAAAAAATAAAATCTCATACATTCATCTTTTTATGGTCAAATTATATTAAATCCCTAAATTTAGGGATATTTATGATAGAAACAAATTTCAATAAAACTCACAGTAAACTCACGATATTATAATTATAATGCCGTTATGATATTTCATCAAGGAGAATGTATGCAGAGCAAATGTCAAGACGCGATTTGTTAAAAAGCTAGGTATGGTGGGTGCAGGTGCGCTAGCACTCGGTTCAGTAAATGCACAAGCAAGCGCGCTAAACGCAAAAAGACGTCAGGGTTGATGAAGAGTGGGATGTGATCATCATCGGCTCGGGCTTTGCGGGGCTTGCGGCGGGCTTAAAAAGCAGCCGAAAAGGGCAACAGAAGTCTTGATTCTAGAAAGATGGGTCGCATCGGCGGCAGCTCCGTAATCAACGGCGGCGGTATGAGCGTACCGATGAATCCCGTGCAGGGAAAAAAACGGGCGTTAAAGACAGCAAAGAGCTGTTTATGAACGACTGCTTAAAAGGCGGGACTTGGCATCAACCACCCTGAGCTTTTAAGCACCCTAGCCGATCGCGGTTTGGACGCGTTTAAATTCCTCGTTGATAGCGGCGTGCAATTTAAAATGGATCACTGCGCGCACTTCGGCGGACACAGCGTCGCGCGCTCGATGCTAACTACAAATGATAGCGGCTCGGGCTACATCCAGCCGATGCTTGAAAAATTTGAAGCGCTGAAAGACAAGGGGCTGCGAGCTTCGCCGCCGCGCCATTGACGACTTTCGTACTGATGACAGCGGTCGCGTCGTGGGCGTGACGATCCGAGAAGAGTATAGGTTTGACGATAAAGCTTTACAGCGATGACCTAGAAAACACCAGCGGCACAAAAAGACGCTCAAAGCCAAAAAAAGGCGTAGTACTCGCTGCGGGTGGATTTTGCCGCGATAAAAGTACTCCGCAAGCTTCAAGACCCGCGCATTCCCTGATGACGTCGATGGCACAAATCACGCGGGGGCTACCGCGGGCGCGCTACTAAAAGCCTTTGAGATCGGCGCGTATCCGGTGCAGGTCGATTGGATCCAGTTTCGGTCCATGGGCGAGCCCCGATGAGAAGGGCTTTGGTACAGCTCCGATCCTAACTCAGCAAGGCACCTTTAAATACGGCATCGCGGTCGATATGCCGTACCGGCAAGCGCTTTGTGAACGAGCTTGCGGACCGCAAGAACCCGCGCGGACGCTGAGTTTAAAGTATACGCGAGGGATCGAAAAGCCTATCCGATAACCTTCGCCGATACCAAAATGGCGTTTAAAGACCTAAGCGAAGAGGTTATTTCTAAAGGCATGGCAAGCGGCAAGCTGGTGGGCGAATGCGCGAGTCTAGATGAGATCGCCAGTAAATACAGCGTGCCTGCGGATGCCTTAAAGGCGTCAAAAATACAACGAAGGCGTCAAAGCCAAAAAGACGAGTTTGGCAAACAAGAAAGCGCGCTAAGCGAGATCAACGAGGCAGGACCGTTCTACGTCATCCGCCTATCGCCGAAGCCTCACCACACCATGGGTGGCCTAAAGATCAACACTAAAGCCGAGGTCATCTCAAGCAAGACTAATAAGCCGATCCCTGGCCTATATGCAGCAGGGCGAGATCACCGGCGGTACGCACGGCGCGAGCAGGCTAGGTACGGTTGCGATAACCGACTGCATAGTGTTTGGGATGATTGCTGGAGAAAAATCTAGCCTTCAGTTGGTAAAACGGAGTTCTCGCGAGCACTTTTAAATGATTTCGTAAATTTCGCCCTGCGACAGACTATATGTCTAGTCTTGGGACAGGTACTTCAAAACATTAAAAATCATCTCGCGATAATCCGTTTTTATTTCATATCGCAGGCTAAATTCGGCTGCGATACTTTTCATTAAAAGCCAGATTGCAGTTAGAGTATGAAATTGACATCCGAAAAGGGATTCGCATGAAACATAAAGCGTTTCTCGCCTTGTGCGCATCTATGCTATTATGCTCTTTTGCATTTTAGCGAAGGTGCGCAAGCGCAAAGATAACGTCTTTAGCCGATCTTAACGTCACCGATGAACTGCGAGCCAAACACCCTTTAAAACCTCATCACGAGAAACTAAAGCTTCACCTGTCTTGATTGTCACGAAGGACAAAGGGAAACGACGCTAGTAAATTAAATCCATAGGCGATAAAGGCTGTATGTCCTGTCACGGCGACAAGAAAAAAGATAGCTAAAAGACTAGAATACATGGATCTGCTAAAAAGCAAATCCCACAACTCAGTTCGACGGCCCTACGCTATACTGCGACGAGTGCCACAACGAGCATAAAAAAATCAACCAATATGTGCACGGGTGCTACGAACATGAAGTTCCGCAATGGATGGGGGTAACGCCATGAAAAATTTCAAAGAAAGTACTAGCGCTTATTATATTAGTGAAAAGCGGCATTATAGGGTTTTTAGTCGTACTGCCCGTGCATTACGCCCTAGAAGAAACTAGCGGAGAAGTTTTGCGTAGTATGCCACGAGATGGATCCTATGGTTATAGCTTATAGTAGCGATGTTCACAGCGGCAAAGGTCAAAAAGCGGAGTAAGGGCTAAATGCGTGGACTGCCACATACCTCATGATAACCTAGCCAAATACGTCCTAGTTAAAGCTAAAAACGGACTAATGGAGGGATATATTCATTTCTTTAAAGACCCAGAGGCTATAGACTGGCATAAAAAAATAGAGAGAAAAGAGAGCACTTCGTATTTGATAACGGTTGCGTTAGCTGCCATACAGGGTGGTAGATAATAAACTAACAAGCCCAGCAAGCTCAAAGATGCACGCTCACTATCAAAGCTTGCTAAATACCGATAAAGCAACTAACCTGCGCTAGCTGTCACGCCGAGGTAGGGTCACAGCGGACTAAACAACATGCTAAACTACTGGAAGCCTGAATACAAAAATCTACGAAAAAAAGCCGCAATCAAAAAGAAGAGATAAAGAAAGCTTATTTTGGGGAGGATTATGTGGCACCTAAAGAGGTGAAGGGTGAAGATAAAGAAGGCAATGCCACCAAAAAGTAGGCTAAAATGAAGAAAAATTACTGCTCGTTAGCGACGACGTCGAGATGCAGCTAAAGTCTCAACGCCGCGCTTTACCGCTTTAACATCCGCATAGTTCGTTTTGAAGTTTAAGCGAGTTAAAAGAGGTTATTACAACGGCAACCGCTACATCTTTTACGTCATCGACGTAAAGACGAAGGATCTAACAGAGTACGAGGTCGGTCAAATTTCTGCGAGATAACGGGAGCCTAACTCCCGTTATGATCCTCGTAGATAAGGCCATTCCGCGCTTTACAAAGAAAGTTTACTACGCCAAGTACGACGACTTTATGGTAAAAGCCGTTTTTTTGCCGGAGGGTTTTTGTTTCGCGTGTTTAGAAACTGCCGGATTTTCACTCGAGAACAAGTGAGCTAAAAAACGGCGCTATATACGACAAAAACAGCCTCACTCTGCACATAAACGGCACAAGTATAATGCTAGGGTAAAAAGGGGTTGTTTTTAGAAGTACGGCCAAAAACGCCCACGTAGTCACGATCCAGGAGCTTGAGTGGAGTATCTATAAGGACGAAAAACGTCTCGTCCGATCGTCTGCGCTCGCTCGTGCGTCAGCTACGAGCGAAGCTGCCCTGAGCTAATCAAAAACCGTGCGCAGTATCGGGTATAGTTTGGAGGAGTAGCTGGAAGCTTAGGCGGGATCACCTCTTTTTGCGCGAGCCTCTCAAAGGTGCAGACGTCGCCGTAAATTTACAGCCAGCAGCTCGTCGTTTAAAAACCTGTGCGACAGCTGCCTTTTTGAGACGATCCGCCCGCCCTTAAACACTATCACTTCGTCGCAAAACCAAAAGGATGTGGTTTGGGCTCGTGCGTGCAGATGACGATCGTCTTGCCGCCAGCAGCGATCTTTTTAAAATTTATCCAAAGCGTGATCTGGTTTTTAAAAATCAAGCGCGGACGTCGGCTCGTCAAGCAAGATGAGCGGCGTATCCTGCGCGAGCGCCCTAGCGATAAAAACGAGCTGCCGCTGCCCGCCGCTAAGCTCGTTCATCTTTTTATCCGCTAGATGCGAGATACCGATAAACTCCATCGCCTCGCTCACCGCTCTTTTTGTCGTCTTTACTGAGCCAAATAGGCTCTTTACGTGCGTAGAGCGCCCCATCAGGACGATGTCCCTTACGAAAAAAACGGAAAAATGCAGCTCGGTGTGCTGCGCGACGTGAAACGATGTTTTTTTAGCCATCCACGCGGGGCTTTTTGTGCTTCGTGTTTTTGCGAATCAACGTAAAATTTCGCCGCCTTTGATGCTTAAAATTTCGCACATCAGTTAAAAAAACGTGCTCTTTGCCGCTACCGTTGGTGCCCAAAAGCCCGCATATGCTGCCTCTTTTTGATCTCGATGCTTACGTCTTCGAGCCCAAATCCGCCGTAGCTAAAGGATAAATTTTTTTCGTTTGTAGTATCATTTTAGCAGCTCCTTTGCCTTGCTTCTTAAAGCGCGATGAGAAAGGGCGCGCCCACCAAAGAGGTTATGATGCCCACGGGAATCTCCGCCATCGCTACCGTGCGCGCGAGCGTGTCGACTCGTTCAAGCGCAGAGGCGATCTTGGCCATTGTGCCGCGTATATCTTTGATACTAAACTCTCCGCCTAGTTGTAAAAACATAAAATTTAAAATAAGCCGTTTTGGGTATAATTTTTCAAAAATTTCGGAGCGAGAAAATGGACAGAAAAAGAGCTTCTAGGCGGCGTAAAAGCGCATCGTCGTAAAGTCGGCACCTCAACGCTGGCAAACGCGGACGGCTCGCTAAATGAGGATAAAATCAAGCAAATCGTGGCAAATTAAGCGAGCTAAATGAAAAACGCCGAAGTAGTCTTCGTAACCTCGGGCGCCGTGGGTGCGGGCATGGGGGCAGATGAAGCTCGCGCACAAGCCAAAAATCCATCGTCGAAAAAGCAAGCTCTTGCGAGCCATCGGGCAGGTTTCGCTCATCCATCTTTATCAAATTTTATTTTGGGCGCACGGCAAAACGATCGCGCAACTGCTGCTGACCAAAGACGACTTTAGCGACCGCCGCCGCTACCTAAATATGCGCAGCGTCCTACGCTCCTGCTCGCTAAAAATCATCCCCGTCATCAACGAAAACGATCCGTCGTGGGCGAGGGGCATCAAGGGTGTGAAAGTGGGCGACAACGACACGCTAAGCGCACTGGTTGCGGGACTAATCGAGGCTGATTTGTTAGTAATTTTGACCGATATCGACGGGCTGTATGACAAAAATCCAAGCGTTTTTGCAGACGCTTCGATTACTCAAATTGGTCGAAAAGTAGATGACGGCATCAAAGGCGGCTGCGGGCGCAGAGGGCAGTAAATTGGCACCGGCGGCATGCGCACTAAAATCACCGCCGCCGAGATGTCGACCAAAAACGGCACGCACCTCATCATTGCAAACAGCGCCGACCCGCGAAACATCGTGCGAGCAGCGCAGAGACGGCGAGGTCGGGACGCTATTTTTGGCGGGCAAAAACAGGATAAATTCGCGTAAATACTGACGCTTACTCAGCCGCAGATAACGGCTCCGTCGCTATCGACGCGGGCGCGGCAAAAGGCACTAAAGAGGGCAAAAAGCCTGCTAGCAGTCGGCATCCGCGAGGTCGTGGGCGAGTTTGAGCGCGGTGAAACGCTCGCTATCAAAGACGCAAGCGGCCGGACGCTGGCTCGCGGCATAACAAACTACTCATCAGCTGAGCTAGCCCTCATAAAAAGGGCGCAAGAGCGAGGAGATCGAGGCGACTCTAGGGCTACAAATACGAGGACGAGGCGCTGCATATCGACAACATCGCGCTGATTTAGGTCAAATTGACGGTTGATTTTTGAGCGCGCTTTTAAAAATACGGATAAATTGGAAAAACGATGAACGAAAAAGAAGCGGCGAAAGCGAAATCCCAGGCGCGACTCTGCGACACGTAAAAAGCTTGTTTAAAGAGCGATTTTTGGCAGGCTGGGCGCCGTTTTCGCTCGAGGGTCTTATTTTTTTGCGGCGCTTGGGATATGGGCGTTAAAGTGAGCTCGGATGAGATTTTGGAGCTTAGTCGGCTGCCTTTCATCCGCGCCGTGCGTGTTTTGCGCCGTTTTTGGACGACTTTGCAAACAACGGCGCGAGCCTAAACGTGACTTGCCTTTTTACGCCTGCGCCGCGTGTTTTTGGCTGTGTTTTTTCGCGGTCGTTTTTTTGCCTAAACTACGGCAGAGAGGATTTTAGGCGGGTAGATTGAGTCAAACTTACGGCGGCGTTTGTCCTGCTCGGCGGATTTTGCTTTCTCACGCTTAGCGGGCTACTCTTTGCGCCCGAGAGGGGATGGGCGGCAGGTGGGGCGTCTACGTGCGGTTGACGACTACGCCCTGGCAAACGACAGTGCGCTTTACAACCTAGCCGTCGCGCTGGCTATCGGCTTTGTGTTGCGAGCTTTGCGCACGTGGCGTGCGATTTGATTTATGGATTACGAGGGTGGCCGGCGGTGGTGAGCCGCTTTGCTCGCTACCGTTTTTCTATCGCGCCCGGATTTTCGGTGCTAGATTTAAGCAATATAAATCCGACTGCGCCCTGAAACTACCGAACCTAGCAAGATAGTGAAGCTTGTCCGTGTGGGCAAAGGCGTCCGTGTCGTTGTAGGCTGGGCCGTTAACGAAAAAGGCTCATCGTAAAGCCTACGCCGCAAAGCACCGCGATGCCGTAAAGCTGGATGAAAGTGACCCCTCCGGTAGCTTAGCTGAGCTCGAGTGATCGCTAAAAAGCTGAAAAAGCAAAAATACTCCGATCTGCTTACCAACGAAAAGCCCCAGCGCCGTGCCTAGCGCGACCGGAGATAAAAATCTCGTCAGTCCGACGCCTCGCAGCGAGATGCCTGCGTTTACGAAGGCAAATATCGGCGACACGCCAAAAAGCCACCCAGCCGTGCAGGTCGTGCTCGATGCTTTTTAGCATCGATTTGCCTGGCTCGTCTTTAAAGCTAAGCGGTATGAAAAAAAGGCCGCCACGACGCCGGCAAGTGTGGCGTGAACGCCTGATTTTAGCACCGCTACCCACATCACCACGCCTACGATTAGATGGGCCGTCTTGCTTTTTACGCCGAGTCTGTTTGGCGCAAAAAGCGCGCCTGAACAAACGCTCGCGACCGCAAGCATTTGAATGCTAAGCTCGCTCGTGTAAAAATAGCGCGATAATCACGATCGCGCAAAGGTCGTCGATGATGGCTAGCGTCATGAGGAAAAAATTACTAAAACTAGTCGGTACGCGCGGCCCAAGCAGACTCAAGATACCAAGAGCAAATGCGATATCCGTCGCTGTCGGTATCGCCCAGCCGCATAAGCGCAGAAGGGTCGTGTTTCGTAAAAAGATAAAAAGATAACCGCGGGCACTATGGGTCCGCCGGCTGCCTCGATGGCCGGTAGCGCGATTTGCGACGGATTTTTAGCTCGCCCTCTAGCACCTCGCGCTTTAGCTCAAGTCCGATGAGAAGAAAAATACCGCCATAAGCCCGTCGTTTTACCCACAAGATCAGGGGTTTGCTTAGCCCGTATTCGCCGAAGCTTACGGTAAGTTAGTCTTTAAAAACTCGTTGTAAAAAATCGCTCAAAAACGTGTTTTGACACAGTAGTGCCGCGACCGTAGCGATCATCAGCAAAAATCCCGCCGCTAGCTTCGTGTTTTAAAAACTCTTTTATCCCGCCCATTTTGCTTCCTTTTTCATAAATTTTAAGGATTATAGCGTATTTTTACGGTCGCATGAAATTCGAGCAGATTTGGCTATAATCAGGTCAAATTAAAAGCAAAAGTGGTAGACGCATCGCTAAATTGGCTTTGTCGCGCTACTCTTTGCGCCTAAGAGGGCGCTTTATAAATCAAGGGTGAAAATGAATGAGAAATCTAGAGATCTGTAAGCGTGCAAAAGCCGCTTGCGGCGAGCTTTGAGGAGCTTGACAGCAAAGGCTAAATTGAGTACTTTTAAACGCCGTGGCGGACGAGCTGCTCGCGCAAAAGGGATGCGATAAAAGCGGCAAACGCCAAAGACCTTGCAAACGGCGAGAAATCGGGGCCTTAGCGCGGCGTTACTCGATCGTCTGCGACTAACCGACGCCCGCATCGAGGCTATGGCGCAGGGGCGTGCGCGAGGTGGCAGGCTTTGCCGAGGTCGTGAGGCGAGAGTAGGGCGGCTGGAGCCATCCAAACGGCATGCAAATCAGCCGCGTCCGCGTGCCGCTGGGGGTGCTGGGTATCATCTACGAGAGCCGCCCAAACGTCAGCATCGACGCGGCGGCTCTGGCGCTAAAAAGCGGCAACGCGGCGATCCTGCGAGGCAGCGCCAGCGCGCTAGATTCAAACATTTTTTTGCTAAAGTTATTTAACGAAGCGGGGGCAAAGTGGCCTTCGAAAAGGGCGCGGTGCAGCTCGTGGAGAGCGCCGAACGCGAAGTCGTGGCGCAAATGGCGAAAATGAGCGAGTATATCGACGTTTTGATACCGCGCGGCGGTAAGAGCTTAAAAGATTTTATCGCGCAAAACGCGACAGTGCCGATCATCATGACGGGCGCGGGGGTATGTCACATCTTCGTCGATGAGAGCGCAAATTTAAGCGAGGCGACAAAGATAATCAAAAACGCCAAAACCCAGCGTCCCAAGCGTTTGCAACGCCGTAGAGTGCGTGCTTTTTGCATGAGCGCATTGCGGGCGAGTACACCTGAGCTTGTGCGCGAGATGCCGGAGGTCGAGTTTCGCGTGAGCGAAGCAGTTGCTAGGGCGAGTGCGAGTCGGACTGCGAGGCGCAAAAACGTTAAACTTGCAGGCGAGGCGACTTTGGCGCCGAGTTTTTGGATCTCGTGCTAGCCGTGCGCGCCGTACGAGATACGAGCAGGGCGATCAGCTTTATAAATGCGCATTCCAGCGGGACATTCGGACGCGATTTTAAGCGCGGATTACGCAAACATCGAGCGGTTTTTAAACGAAATCAGCAGCGCGGTCGTCTACGCCAACGCTTCGACGCGCTTTTAGCGACGGCAGCGAGTTTGGATTTGGCGGCGAGATCGGCATCAGCACGCAAAAGCTGCACGCCAGAGGACCGATGGGGGTGAGGGAGCTTACGACCTATAAATACGTCGTCCGCGGGGATTATCAAACGCGTTAGCGGCTTGTCTTTGTCATATACTTCGTTTGATTTCGCTGCGGGCTGCAGTCACGTATTATATATACGCTCCTTTGCCCTGCTTATCCGCCTCGTCTATGACAAAAATACTTCGCCTTATCGTTTTACGTTCAGATTGAGTCAAATTATAAATTTAATGGATAAAGGAGGTGATGATACCAAGCTACAAAGAGATGATGTTTCCGATTTTTCATTATCGGCGAGCGCGGCAGCGTGGATAGAAAAAGAGGTTTATAGAATTGTCGCGGAGTACTATCAGTTAGCGACGACGAACTCTCGCAAAAGGATACCCTAGCGGCATGCTTTTTATATGTTAACCGCGCGGGCTGGGCATTGTCGTACTTTTGCGGGCAATAAAGAAGTCGTAAATTGCCCGGCACCAAAAAGCCAGTCAAAAAAACCGGCAGAGGCGTGTACGAGATAACGGATTTTTGGCAAGCAGATGCTAAAAAAAGCAAAGACGCGCAGGCGAGGTGAGGGCTTGGTACGATGAGGTATAAAAAAACAAAAAGCGCGCCGAGTGCCGAAATCTCGCAAACAGCAACGCAGAAAAGACGCCTAGCGACATCATCGTGGAGACGGCAAACGAGCTCGCGCAAAATCTAAAAATCTCAAATTACTAGACGAAAATTTCGCAAAAAAGCCGAGCTTTTTGAGTATTTAGTGGCGCGTTTGCTCGAAAAATGGGCTACAGGTAGGCAGGGCTAACCAAGAGCGGCGCGGACGGCGGCATAGACGGCATTATAGACGAGGATGAGCTTGGATTGTCGCAGAATTACGTGCAGGCTAAAAAAGCTGGCAAGGCGCGGTCTCTCGTCCTGAGAAATTAAAAGTTCGTCGGCGCGATCTCAGATAAAGCAGACCAAAAAGGGCGTGTTTATCACGACGTCAAAGTTAGTAAAGGATGCCAAAGGTATGCGGCAAACGTGCAAAAAGCCACACGGTGGTTTTGATCGACGGAGAGCGGCTGGCGGAGCTGATGATAAAATATAAACTCGGCGTGCAAGTGCGGCAAAACATCGAAGTACGACATCGATGGTGACTTTTTCGGTGATGAAAATTGACCCGACGCAGGGTTCGCCACTCGAGGCGTAGAAAGGCGAGGTATGCTAAAAATCGGCGTAAATTTAAAGAAAACCGATGAAAAAAACTAAATTATCTTTGCTTTTTGCCGCGGCGTTTATTTTTGGCGGTTGCTACGAGACGACGCTACTTACGCGCGTGCCGATCTTCGCGCTTGTTTCGGATAAAGGCGCGGACGTGAAATCCACGATCGTGCTAACTGGCATAACGCCGCAGACGCACGACGAAAAAGTAGTAACGGACAACGTGCGGGTTTTCGTCCCGGACGCTTCAGTAAGGATTTTCCGACGGGAGAAACCGCCTACGAGGATGAGCGTGAGCGTCGGCAAGAGGGCGAAAAAGGCGGCAAAAAAACTCGGACAAGCGCGCCGTGCGGATATATCTGGACAGGTTGGCGGCGTCTACGGCGGGCTTAGCAAAAACGTACTCGAGCGGTACGCGGGCGCGGCGAAACAGGGTGAAGCGCCGACGCTAAAAGCGGCGATAAAATTGAAAACGACACGAAGGACGTCTATGAGCTGGTTGTGGGCAGCGACTTTAAGGCTAGCGACGAGGCGCAGACGGGCGGCGTTTATACCTTGACGCCCGGGCGGGTTACGGGCGCTATCTGGGCGGAAAAATATCGCGATACGCGAGGCGCTTGCCGGCAAGGCGGTCAAAATCGGCACTCTAAGAAGGCGGCAAAATGAAAAAAATCCTAAAAATCGGCTTTATCGGCGGCGGAAATATGGGCGGCGCTATGATCGAAAGGCTGGCGCAAAGGCTGGGCGGCGAGAGTGTTTGTCTATGCAAAGAAGCAAAAACGGCAGCTCTGCGCGAAAAAAATGCGGCGTAAACGCCTGCGAGGCAAGACTGCGGTCGCGCAGGCAGCCGATATCACGGTGTTAGCGACCAAACCAGCGGCGTACGTGGATATATTCGGTGATAAAAGACGCTGCGCGAGGTAAGGTTATAGTCACGCTCGCCCCGAGCTTTAGCCTGGAGCAAGCCTCGCAAATTTTTGGGCGCGCAGGCTAAGATCGCGCGCGCGATGCCAAAACTACTCCGCGGCAATCGCAGAGGGGCGTAAGCGCGCTGTGTTTTAATGAAAAATTAAGCGCAGACGAGCGGGCGGCGGTGCGAGATATTTTTGAAAAATTCGGCGCCGTTTATGAGCTGGAGGAGCCGATTTGCCGCATTTACGGGTATCGCGGGTAGCCTGCCGGCCTATGTTTTTATGTTTATCGAGGCGGCGGCCGATGCAGGAGTGCTTGAGGGGCTGCCTAGAGCGCTGGCGTACGAAGCCGTCGCTGCTAGCGTCGCGGGCTCTGCGCGGCTCATGCTAAAAAGCGGCAAGCATCCTGCAGCCTTAAAAGACGAAAATGTGCTCGCCCGGCGGTACGACGATAGAAGCGGTCAAAGCGCTGGAAAATGGGGGATTTCGCGCGGCGGTGATGGATGCGGTGGGCGCGTGCGTGAAAAAGGCGAGACCAAGTAAATTACTGCTTTGGCCGATGCATAAAAACGATTTTTGGAGTTTGAAAGCGTGGATTTTTACTTATAGACGCAATCTGTTCTAGATTATGAGTTCAGTTAAAAATTCTAATCAAAATTTTTAATTTTTATAAAATTTAGAAATTAACTTATAGTTCGATTTTATCGATATTAGAGCCGATTTTGTATCCAAAATTATATCATTTAAAAATAAAAATCCAAGAATACTAATATAAATTTATTTTATCTTAAACTTTTTGCATAAAATTACCGCCAAATTTACACTCGAAAGGTACGCTATGAAAAAAACGATATGTGCGACATGTGTTGTTGCGAAATGAAAAGCTAGGGCGCTAGGCACGAATATCTTTTTAAGTGCTTAGCAAGTCGCTAAACATTTAAAAAGATATTTTCAACTCCGCACTCGTGAGGCCTTTTTCAGATGAATAGCCAACGATAAATTTAAAAAGGACAAAAAATGAAAAACTACTAAAATCTTCTCTGCTTGCTTTGGCGAGCCTCGCTCTTTAACCGGTGCAAATGCAAAAACTCTCGAAAACGGCGTTTTTGAAAATCGCGACCGAAGGCACGTATTCGCCCTACTCCTACCACGATAAAAACGACGCGCTAACCGGGCTACGACGTAGAAGTGGCACGCGAAGTCGCTAAAAAGTTAAATTAAAAAGCGAGATTCGTCGAAGCTCCGTGGGATGCGATGCTTGCGGCATTTGATGCGGGCAAGGCCGATATCGTGTTCAATCAAGTAAGCATCACGGACGAGCGCAAGAAAAAAATACGACTATACCATTCCATACACCGTCGCCTACGCCGCGCTAGTCACGCACAAAGACAACAACGAAATCAAAAGCTTCGAGGATCTAAAAGGCAAAAAGCGCGCATTCTGCAACTAGCAACTGGGCCGGTATCGCGCAAAAAAATATGGCGCGCAGATAGTTACCGTGAGACGGCTTTGAGTAAAGGGGTGGAGCTCATCATCAGCCGCCGTGCGGATGCAGCGATAAACGACAGCGTGACCTTCTATGATTACATAAATCAGCGTCAAACGCCCCGTTAAAAATAGCCGCTAGCGGTAGCGAACCGATCTACTCCGCAGCTATCGTGAAAAAAGGGCAACGAAGAGCTCGTAAATGACGTAAACAGGGCTCTTAGCGAGCTAAAAAAAGCGAAGGCAAGCTAAAAAGATTTCGGTCAAATACTTCGGTAAAGATATCTCTGAGTAAATTTTACCCGCATAAAAGCAGCTAGTTAAAGGATAAAAGATGGTTTCAAAACTACTAAAATTACGGCTCTGGGTGCGTTTTTGACGCTAAATTTAAACGCCAAAAGCATAAAAGAGGCATTTTAACGATTGCTACGGAAGGCACCTATGCGCCGTTTTTCATACTACGACGATAAAAACGAGGCTAAAGGGGCTACGACGTCGATATCGCCCGCGAAGTCGCTAGAAGCTAGATTTAAAGATCGAGTTCTTAACCGCTCCGTGGGACGCGATGCTCGCGGCATTTGATGCGGGTAAGGCCGATGCGATGTTTAATCAAGTAAGCGTTACTGACGAACGCAAGAAAAATATGATTACGCGCAGCCCTATACGGTCGTGCACGGTGCCATCATCACTCATAAAGATAACGACGACATCAAAAGCTTTGATGATCTAAAAGGTAAGAAAAACGCCGACTCCGCTACCAGCAACTGGGCAAAGGTGGCCGCTAGCTACGGGGCGCAAAACGTCACGGTCGATAGCTTTAGCAAGAGCATGGAGCTTCTCGTTAGCAAGCGCGTAGATACCGTCGTGCGCGATAATATCGTATTTTACGACTTCATCAAACAGCGCCCGGGCGCTCCGGTTAAAATAGCCGCCGAGGGAAGCGATACCGACTATACCGCACCTATCGTGCAAAAGGGCAATACGGAGCTTGCGGGGCAGATCAGCAAGGCGATGGAGAGCTAAAAACGAAGGCAAGCTGGCTGAAAATTTCGATCAGGTATTTCGGCAAAGATGTCTCGCGGTAGATGGCGATGAATAGATTTGACCGTATAAGCGAGCTTTTGCTAAAGCTCGCTACAACCTATAGCGCTGGCGATGATAAAGGTGACGCTGCCTCTTACGGCGATCTCCTTTTTCGCTGGGACTTCTTATCGCGGTGCTAACGGCGATCGCACGCATAGCAAAATATCAAAATTACCCAAAAAGCAACTAGCGAATTTTATATCTGGATATTTCGCGGCACGCCGCTTTTTGGTACAGCTTTTTATCGTATATTTCGGTCTGCCGATCGTGGGCGTTACGCTCGATGTTTGGAGCGCGGCGATCATAACTTTCAGCCTAAATATCGGCGCTTACGCTTCCGAGGCCGTTAGGGGCGGCCGTACTTTCGGTGCCCAAGGGCCAGTGGGAAGCCGCTACGGCGCTTGGTATGAGTTATACGCCGATACACGCTGCGTCATTGCTCCGCAAGCCGCGCGATCTCGCTACCCCGCTTTCAAATATCTTTATTAGCACGCTAAAGACACCTCGCTCGCGGCCTCCATCACGATGGTCGATATGTTTATGGTCGCTCAGCGCATCGCCGCGCACCTTCGATCGCTCACGCTTTACGTGCTCGCCGCGCTTTTTACTTGATAGTCTGCGTTTTGACGTTTTTGCAAGCTAGGCTCGGAAGAGATTTTTCAAGGTACGTGTGATGATAAAGTGTGAAATTGACTAAGAAAAATTCGGCGATAATGTCGTTTTAAACGGCTTACAGTTAGGGTAAAGACGGGCGAGACTACGGTTATTTTAGGAAGCTCGGGCTCAGGTAAATCAACCCTGCTGCGTTGCGCCAGTTACTCGAGATCCCGGACGGCGGCGAACTTGAGCTTGGAAGCGATAAGATAAATTCGCCGAGTAAAATTTCGCAAAAAGATATGCTACCATTTCGCGAGCACGGGGATGGTCTTTCAGGGTTTAATCTATTTCCGCACCTAACGGCTCTACAAAACGTAACGGAAGGCCCCGTGCAGGTGCTCAAAATCGAAGAGCAGGCGAAGTGAGGCCCTGGCGCTGCTCGAAAGGTCAGGGCTAAAGGGCAAGGGAGCACGAAGTATCAAAGCAGGCTCTCGGGCGGTCAATCGCAGCGAGTGGCGATAGCGCGAGCGCTTGCGATGAAACCGTATTTTTGCTTTTGGACGAGCCCACGAGCGCGCTTGATCCGGAGCTTGAGGCCGAGGTTTTTGAAGGTCATCGGCGGCCTTAGCAAAGAGCGCGACTCGCTCATCATCGTCACGCATAATATGAACTTCGCCCTGCAAAGTCGCGGATCGAATCTTATTTTTAGAGCGCGGTAATATCAGATGTGACGGTACGGCGGAGGATTTTTCAGCAGCGACTCGCCGCGCATAGTCAAATTATCTCGGCGATGGATTTTTAAATTTAAAGGAAAAATGAAAATAGATACGCTAATCGTAAAAGGCCTCGAAGCCAAAAAACAACCCTCACGGCGCGGTCGTTCCGCCTATTTATCTTGCCCGACGTTTGCGCAAGACGGTTTAGACGACTTTCAAAAGTACGCTTATTCTCGTAGCGCAAATCCGACGAGAAATGCATTTGAAGAGCTTTTTGCTAGAGTGAAGACAGCAAATACGCATTTGCTCTAGCTTCGAGCATGGCGGCGACCTCGGCGGTTTTTAACCTGCTAAAAAGCGGCGACAAAGGTGCTACAAACAGCAATGTTTACGGGAGGCACTTACCGCTACGCAAACGGTATTTTCGCAAATTTCGGGATCAAAGGGTGAACTCGTCGAAGATCTAAATAAAATCTCTCGTCTGGACGAGGATGTTAAGATGATATTTATCGAAACGCCGTCAAATCCGCTACTGCGGTAACGGATATCGCCAGACTAGCCGAGCTAGCTCGTAAAAACAGCGCGCTTGTCGTCGTCGATAATACTTTTGACGCCGTATTATCAAAAAGCGCTAAAATTGGGTGCCGATATCGTCGTTTATAGTGCGACGAAATATATCGGCGGACATGCCGACGTAATTGCGGGAATCGTGACTACGAACGACGATGCGCTAGCCGAGCGTATAGCTTTTATGAAAAATACTCTGGGTGCGACGCTAAGCCCTGCAGATGCTTATAATCTAATAAGAGGCCTCAAAACTCTTAGCGTGAGTTTGATAGACAAAGCGAAAATACGCTAAAAAAATCGTAGGAGTACAGAAAAACTCGGCCGTTAAAGCCGTGTATTACGCAGGTTCATTTTCGGCCGAGGAAAAAACGTATCAAAACGCCCAAGCTAGCGGTATCGGCGCGCTAATCTCGCTGGAGCTAAAGGATGGCTACGACTATAAAATTTTTTTGCTAAAAGCTTGGAGCTTTTGATCTAGCCGTGAGCCTTGGCGGCGTAGAGTCTAATCTGCCATCCGGCCTCAATGACTCATGAATCTTATTCGCAGGATTTACAAGCTAAAATCGGCATTACTCAAGGTTTGCTACGCCTTGCCGTCGGTATCGAAATTCGGATGATTTGATCGCGGATTTGGAGCAGGCAATAAATAAAGCTAAAAGTAATTTTTGCTTGCAATCTCGAACAAATTTAACTTTATACTCGGTGCGCAAAATAGGCGTACCGAGTTTTTGCTCAAACTTAGCTACAGAGCATATCAAAACGGTCATGTGCATCGATTGATCGTTCTACTATTTTTGTTTTAAATAAGCTAGCAAAACTCCGATGCTTAAAATCCCCAAAATGATCCACAAGCTAACCTGTGCCGAAATCTCAAATCCGTGATGAAGATATGCGCGGAAGCGTTTAGGGCGAGCTTTGCTGCGATAAAAACAAAAAGCGCTATAACGGCTTTTTCTAAATATACCAAATAGTCTTTTTAGCGCTTCTAGCACGAAGTAAAAGCGTCCTAAGTCCCAAAATCGCAAAAAATCATCGCCGAATAAACTATAAGCGGCTCACGGCTAACTGCGATAACAGCCGGAACGCTATCAAAAGCAAACATAACATCGCTAAGCTCTATAACGCAAAGACACAAAAATAGCGGCGTAGCTATCCATTTTGCGTTTAGTTTGGAAATTTGATTTTGCAGTTTCGTCTTTTCTTCTACTGAGAAAGGTGAGTTGAAATCTCGCTATACGAAAAAGCTATGCCCTAGAAGCCGCGGAAAAACAGGGAAAAATCTATAAAAGCCGCCCTGTAAGCCAGGTGGTTTGAGTAGTCCTCTATCTCCTCTTCATCATCGTCCTTTTTTATCATCATTACCGCGCTATAAGCTACCATGGCAGCAAAAACAAACTCCATCCACGGCGAAAACCCGAGCAGACTCGTTCCGACGGCTACAAAGACGAGTCTAAATATAACCGCGCCTATAATGCCAAAATACAGCACTCTATGACGGTAAATTTTCAGGAATCTTGAACCATGAAAAATATTGCCATCATAACAAATAAATTATCCACGGATAACGATTTTTCTAAAATATACCCTGCAAAAATATGACTCATCGTTTTCGCTTCCGCGCGCAAAAATACAAATATCCGCCAAAGGCTACGGAAACAGCTATCAAAAAAATAGACCAAAAGTGCGGCTTGTTTGAGCGAGATTTTTCGTCTTTTTGTGCGCAAAAAAATCTACCGCAAATGCTGCCACGGCAAATACGATAAAAACGATCATTGTTTGAAATTCTAAATTATCCAAAAATTCTCCTTAATACCCGCAACTTTTGCTCAGGGAAGCCCTCTTTGACGGTTTAGTTCTTGAGCCGCCTTGCATGCCGAGTATGATTGCTTGCCGGCGCAATTTGCATTAAACCAGTCTATGAGCTGCGAATGCACACGGACGTTTTTGATTGTATAAATTACCTCTTCGCTGAATACCGATTTACGAGTGAAAATTAACGCTCTTTTCTATCGCAAGCGCTTTGTTGTAGTCACATGCACTCTTTCATCATTTAATCGCTTATTACGGGTGCGTTGCCGTAAGTTTGCGCCGAGGCGGGATCTCGTAACCGCCCTCTATCTCAAATGCGCCTAAAATCGCAATCGTAGCCGCTAAGAAAAATAAAATTTTCATAAGTACTTCACTACGGAGTTTAATATCAGCTCGTCAAGCTTTCTATCGCTCGTAGGGTTCGCCGATAGCCGAAAAATTTCCACTCGCCGTTTTCGCTTACTATAGCTTGCCTAAAATCATCGCAACCTTATATGCAAATGCGCTATCTCGTACGATATTATACGACGCAAAAGACTTTATTTACGCGCGTGGGCGTACCTTCGTAAAAGTCTAATGCTAGCAAACAGGATTTTATCAAAAGTCGATTTGATTATAAGAATTGCTTTCGAAAAATATCTGCTCTACGTTTTGAGTTTAAACGGCTAAGATCGACGCTGATTATTTCGTTATCAGCCCGTCGTCGCCCCCTACGTCTCCGACCAAGTCATCGCCGCTATGAAATACCCCAGGGGCTGATTTTTACCGAAAATAGACCACATCGCAAAAACTGTTTGTTTGAGTCAAACATAGCAGCGCTTAAGTCTAAATCCACAGGCTTTATTTTATCTCTAAAAATCCCTTTTTCGGTTATGGCGCCCCAGTTTGCTCCTACGCAAAAAGCTGTGCAGATGCCCGCCGTCGTCTTTGGCGAGCGATATTTTTGTCCTTTGATCAGATTTATCGCCATGAGCATGCCCCTAAACGTCTAGTCAAACTGCCTACAAAATCCAGCCAGTCCGTCTTTAAAGCCGCTTCCGTTAGCTGCAAAGCGCCACTCGTTATCTTTAAAGTAAATTTTACCGAACGATACTGCGGTTTCGGTAGAAAAAAATCCTCTTCTAAATCGTATCTGGCTATCTCTTTGCCCGCTTCTTTCATCGACGATTCGCATAAACGAGTTTCTTACCATACCGAAAGTACTGCCTTCTTGCGGCTGCTTCGTGGATGGTGACGACTATGTCGATCTCTTTGACTTTTGGCGAAATTTTAGCTAGGTCGATTTTTATGGATTCATCATCGCCGTCGCCCTCTCCAGTGCGGTTATCGCCGGTGTGAACTACCGAGCCGTCCGCGCTAGTTAGGTTGTTGTAAAGACGAGTACTTTTTCTCGTTTTCTACTTTGCCCGAAAGCTCCTACTAAAAACGCGCTCGCATCTGGGTCAAATTCCGCTCCCGTATCGCTAGTATTCGTGTCCAGCCAAAGTCCTACTAAAATTTTGCTGAGCCCTGGAGCTTCTTTACTTAAACTAACTCTACCGCCCTTTGATAAATTTACCGCCATTTTAGCCTCCTTGAAAATTATTTATCCTATGGGATATAGATTTGTAGAATTTTATCTAAATAAAGTTTAAGTTTAACTTTACCTATAGGGATAAAATAATGGGCGAAAAATAGCTTTTTGAGTGCCGATGAGATACAGAGTACATCTGCAAATTTCTACAAATGTCCGCAAAGCTGCGTGAAAATAAAGGTATTAGTCAGCTCGATATGGCGCTAAGTATGGATATAAAATCGGTCGCATTTTACTCAAACTGCGAGAGTTTGCCGATACGATAAGCATTTTAACCTTGAGCACATTTATAAAATTTCAAAGATTTTTAGATGTAGAGGTCGGAGAGATTTTTAAAGTACAGCAATTTGAATTTGGATTAAGGATTGGCTCTAGATTTGGGCGAGATAAATCAAAAATAGGCATTGATTTTTACGCCATGGATACTATAATCTAACTCAAAAACGCAAGATTAAATTTGTTTACTTTGCAGTCCCGAGGCAAAAGCAGGTTTGCCGCACCTCGGAACGCGTATTTATCGCGGTTTAAAAACGGCTTATACACCATCATCCAGATGATGATGACCATCGCGATGGTCGGCACTTCGTTGTAAGCGCGAAAGAACATACCGCTCTTGTTACAGCGTTTCTCGCGTAGCTGCACCATATGGCGGCCAAGATCCGGATGAAACGCCGCGAGGGATGACGACGACTGTGAGCTTGACGTGCACGTAGCCGCTACGCAAAAGCTCAGGCATCGCGACGATGATCAAAATGCCCGTCAAAAACGTGCCGATCAGCGCGACCCAGCCGATATAGTGGTACATCTTGTACTCTTGCACCTCGACGACGCGCACGAAGTCGGGTTTGTCCATATTTTTCCGCGTGATGAGACGTAGAGGCGCGGCTGATGGGAACAAAAACGCCATCCACGAGATGAAACACAAGTAGTGGAAGTACTTGATGAGGTTGTAATATTCTGCCATTTTTCTCCTTTTAATTTTTATTTTGGCGGCTTGTCTTTTTGAGCGCTTTTGTGGATTTCATTAAATTGACTGGGTAAGCTATATGCCTTATCTTCGTCAAAGTACAACTTCTTCTGCTTGCAGCTGCGAGCTTGCGAAGCAGAAAACCCTAAAATCATCTCAAAAACACTTTGCCTTATCGTTTTACATTCAAATTATAGGGTGATTCGCCGAGACCCGCGCCTCGAAAATGCTAAAGTGACCGATCGCGATTAAAAAAATCGATCAAATTCAGTAAATTACCGAGGCCTCACCCTAGCAAAATTTCCTTCCTCGCTTCAAATTCCTCTTTACTTATCCACCACTCTCATAAAGCTCATAGAGGCGTCTTAGCCGCTCTTCGAGTCTTGCGCGCGCAGTTTGTCTTTTTAGCGCTTCTTTTTTCTGATTTTTCTCGACGGCCGCGCCGGTTAAGCGCAGATCAAAGAGCCACCACATGCCCCCAAAGCGCCCAAAATACGCAACCCACCATCGCCCAAGCTCAGCTATATCCGATGAAAAACAGCGTCATCATCGCAAAACCGCTCACGAATTACCCAGATAAAAATCTGTGCCCGCCAAAACCAGCCCGTAAGCAACCAAAGCGCGTAGGCTATATAAACGTTATCGCCCATTTTTGGCACCTTTTTCGCCCAGCGGCGAAGCTTTGCCAGAGTATGAGTACGACTCCGACGTCGATCATAACGTCGGCGAGATTAAATATCGCAAACTCAAACCACTTGTGCCAATAAACGTAGTCTACGACGCCGCCGTGAACGAAAGCGATCGAGTGAGTGAGCTACCAGCGCCGGGATTATACCAGCCTCTGGCGCGTGCTCCTCTAAAATTCTTTTTCGATATTTTTACCGTTGTGAGCTAGGGTGAGTCGAGTGAGCTCAAATTCGGCTCCGTTTGAGCCGCAGCTCGCGCGTCAAATTACGCTTTAACCGCCAAAGCAGATAGCCGCAAACGCCCGCAATCAGCGCTAGCTGGATAAATTGAGCCATTCGCCAGAAACGCAAACATCGAAAATGCCACGCCTCGGTTGTATGCAAGCACTGGCGAAAAGTACTCGCCTGCCACGAAAAATCCGCCCAAAAATATCTGCTGACCGCCTGATCGAGAGCAAAAATGACGAAAAAAGGCTGCAAAACGCCTAAAATTTCTAGCCATTTAACGCTTTTTAGGGAAAAAAATTCTCGACCTCGTCCATGCGGATTTTTAGCGCGTCAGCGCACTTGCCCTCAGTAAAAAGCCTGATGAGATTTTTCGGTGCCAGAGTAGCGAAATAGCGAGCGGATGCCCTCTTTTGAAAGGCTTGCCTCAAGCTCTTTTTAGTCCGGCGATGCTTTCAAGCGGCTTTTCTCGGTTATCTTTAAATTAGCAAAATTGCGGATACGGTTTTATCTCGCTTAAAATTTCGCTCGCCTTTTTGCCTTTTTAGCACCAGCGCCGCAAACTGCAGCGCCGCCACGAGCCGTCGCCGGTCTTTGCGTAGTCGCTAAATATGATGTAGCCGCTCTGTTCGCCGCCGAAATTCGTACCGTTTTCTTTCATCTTTTCAAGCACATATTTGTCGCCGACGTTTGCGCGCAGGAGCTTGATTTTGTGGGATTTTAGATAGTCTTCGAGCGCCGCGTTGCTCATCACTGTAGCCACGACTGCACCGCCTTTTAGGGCTTTGTTCTCCTGTAAAAATGCCGCCGCTGACGCTACTGGCAAACTATCGCCGTTTGCCACCTCGCCACGGTCATCGACAACCACGAGTCTGTCGGCGTCGCCGTCAAGCGCAAAAGCCCAGTCGGCCCGTAATCGTACGACCTCGGAGGCCAGTTTATGCGGATAGAGCGCGCCGCGGTTTAGGTTTATGTTGCTACCGTTTGGTTCGTCGTTTATGACGATGGTTTCAGCTCTAGCTCGCTAAATATAGTCGGAGCGACCTTGTACGCAGCGCCGTTTGCGACGTCTAGAACCACGCGCAGTCCGTGTAGGGCTGAGGTTTTTAGGAAATGAGTTTTTGATCTGCACGATATAGCGGCCGATAACGTCGTCGATACGCTTTTGCAGCGCCGATTTCTAGCATCTGTTTTTGCGATCTCTCGATGAGCGCGTCGTCGAAGTAAATCTTTTTCTCGTTGCGCTTCGGCCTCTTCGCCCGAGTTTATTGCCTTCGCTGTCAGATTGATACCGTTATCGTAGTACGGGTTGTGCGAGGCGCTGATCATGATGCCAGCGTCGCAGCGCATATCCTCGGTGAGAAACGCGATCGCAGGGGTGAGGCATCGGACCGATCTGTCGGACGTTGTAGCCCACGGCCGTGAGCCCGCGACGATGGCGGTTTCGATCATGTAGCCCGCTTTTGCGCGTGTCTTTGCCTAGCAAAATGGTGTTTGTATGCGACGCAAACTGCCTAAAATATATCCCTGCAGCCATAGCAAGGCGCATGGATGTGACGGCTGAGTTTTTCGCCGAGCTTTGCCGCGGACGCCGTCGGTACCGAATAGTTTCATTATTTTTCCTTTTATGACTTATATCGGCTTGTCTTTTGAGCGTCTTTGAATGAGTTTAAAATTACTCGTCTTGCGGCAGACTACCTTTGCTTCGCTTTGCTCGCAACTGCAAAGCAGAGGTCTAGCCTTGGAACGAATATCCGCACAACATTCAGATTCATCTCAAAATACTGCACCGGAATATGCCAAACAGCTTTTGCTTGGCAAATCCGCACGATCATCAATGTACCGACCTCTTTATCAAAAATATCCAAATTGAGTTGTAAATTCCTCGCTTTCATTTCTACTTAAATTAAAGCGGATTTTAAAACTGATTTTTATATAATCACGGACTAAAAATTATGACAAAAGGGACATTATGGCAAACCATAAATCTTCTGAAAAAGAGCCAGACAGACTATCAAAAGGACTGAAAGAAACAGATTTTTACCGCACTGAGGCTTAAAAATATCACTAAAAGCCGTGCGCGTAGCCGTTGAGGCAGGCGATAAAGAAGCCGCGCTAAACGCGTTTAAAGTGGCAAATAAAGATTTCCACAGCTTCGTTAGCAAAGGCTTTTGAAAAAAACAAACAGCTTCTCGCCGCGTGGGACGCCTCGCAAAACTCGTAAACAAACTATCTGCTTAATCTAGAATTTCTAATGTTAGCCGACAAACTGCAGCCTTTTTGGATCGCTACGACGAGCTCTCTCGTCTGTAGCGATCCGTCCATCTAAACGATATCGCAAATATGACCAAGCTCTCAAAGAGCAATCAAATTTAGAAGATATCGCCTCGGCTGCAAAGTCCTATCTGCAAACTCTCGCGGATATCGAGGAGAACAAGGCTCTGCTAGATGACGCCGAGCTGCAAGAACTAGCAAAGATGAGCTAAAAATCTCGAAGCCCAAAAGGAAAATCTCGAAGAAGAGATTAAATTACACTCCTTCAAAGATCCGAACGACGATAAAAACGTGTTTTTTTAGAGATCCGCGCGGGTACGGGCGGAGACGAAGCGGCGCTTTTGCGGGCGATTTGTTTAACGCTTATGCGAGATATGCCGAGCTTCGCGGGTATCGGTGAGATCGTAAGCCAAAGCGAGGGCAACACCGGCGGCTTTAAAGAGATTATTTTGCTGATAAAGGGCAAGGGGGCGTACTCGAGGGCTCAGAGTGAGGGCGGCACTCACCGCGTCCAGCGCGTGCCGGAGACCGAAAGTCAGGGGCCGCGTGCCACATCTGCAGTCACGGTCGCTATCATGCCAGAAGTCGAAGATAGCGAGATCGAGATAAATCAAATGACCTTCGCATTGACGTTATGCGTAGCTCAGGTCACGGCGGACGGTCGGTAAACACGACCGACTCGGCGGTACGCATCACTCACATCCCGACCGGCATCGTCGTCACAAACCAAGACGGCAAAAGCCAGCACAAAACAAAGAAGCCGCGATGAAGGTGCTAAAAGCGCGCCTTTATGAGATACAAGAAGAAGGCGCCTAGCCAAAAGAAACCAGCGAACGCAAAAGCCAAGTCGGTACGGGCGACCGCTCGGGCCGTATTCGCACCTACAACTTCCCGCAAAAATCGCATCAGCGACCACCGCATCAGATTGACGCTTTACCGCCTCGATGCGATAATGGCGGCGGGACTTTTCGACGAGATTATCGAGCCGCTGATTGCGCATTATCAGGCCGAAGCGATCTCGGACGCCGATCTGTAAATTACTCAAATTCACTCAAAGTATGGCATTTTTAATACGATATTTTCGTTCAGATGGATGTAGATTTACGCTACGGACAGGGGGTCGTCATGCAAGTTCGAGTGAGAACAACTTATCTTTGTGCTTTAGGTAAAATCTCTGAAAAAAATAGTTGTAACAGTCGGATTTGTTTTAAGTTAGCGTTAAAAAAATATCAAATAAAACTAAGTTGAAGTATGTAAACCGATAAAGATTGGTCGTCCATAACACATAAAATTCAAATTGATCCAACTTCATTATCAAATTTCCAGTCTACCGCACCGTCAATATACAAAAACAAAAACCGCCTGTCAAAGCCAAATCTAGCGTTCGAAATCAGGGTTCTATAAAAATAGCAAAACCCGCAAAGTCTCCGTTGACAATCAAATACAAGGTGCTAAATTAATTTTATGCGGATTTGTGAAAGCATTGAGCGAAGTTTTGCGACAAACTATTTAAATTCAATAGCTAGAAAATAATTTAAAATTCACGACGAAGCTAAAATTTAACCCCGCGCTCGTATGTTTGCCACATATTAAAAGCTCGTTTTTCACAAGCAAAACAGCTTCACTTCGCCAGTTCAAGTATATTGCACGCTCGTTTTGGGCCCAGATCGCAGGCCTTTTTGGTCGCTCGCCCGATAGCTCAAAAGCTTTGCTGCGCGACGTCGCCGCTTTAGATAAAACACCGACTCCTCATAGCGGCTCTCCGCGCTCCCTGCGGCGCAGGCGTCTTTGTAGATCGCAAAGGCCTTCGCGCCATCCTTGCTAGCCAGTTAGCCCTTTGGCGAAAAACTCCGCGAAAAAGTAGCAAGCCAGAGCGTCGCCGCCCGAGCAGCTTTTTCTGGCTCGGCGAGCGTTTTTCGCAACTGCGGCGTCGCCTTTGTTGATGCAGGCATTTAGCCAGCTTCGTCTATCGCGGCATTTGAGAGCACAACTGCAGCGAGCTGGTATCAGATTACTCTCATTTTTCTCTAGTTCCTTTAGGTACCCTAAATCTATATATCCCGTTTTTACACGCTCGAAAAGTACGCGATTTTCAAGCAGCTTGATGGTCTGCGTGACGCGGTGGGCTTGCTAGCGTCCGTCCGCTCGCAGATCTCTGAAAATTTTAACAGTTGTGACCGTTTTTCGTCCGCATTTTTGGCCAAAAAAATAAGATGATTTCCATCTTTTTCTCGCCCAGAAAGTGACCGAAAATCTCCCTCTCTAGCTCCGTCATAGCGCCAATTTTATTTTTGTATTCTAAGAGTTTTAGATATTTTTGCTATCGGATCAAGGAAAAAGGCATCGTATTTATCGCTGGGTCATTTCCCATAAGTTCCGGTCTCATATTGTGTTTATACATTTCTCGACCATTTTCGTTTTTCGTCTTCATGATATACGTAAAATGCGCCCTCTAGGACGACTTGTCCGGATTTACATTTTTGCTCTCGCTTTCTTCGTTAGGCCATTCGTATTCCCATTTGTATATTTGCCCAAAATTTGGATTTCCGACTTTTAAAAATATTTTTTTGAGATGATTGCTGTTAGGCTCGTCCAGCATTAGTTCGCCGTATTCTATGCCGGTGTTTACATCTCCGTCATACCCTTCGCCAAAGTCGTAATTTTTTTCCTTCGTAGGGTTGTTTTACTGCCGTCGGTCATAACGAAACTTTCGCCCAGATAACTATAGTTTTCGCCCTCTTTTTCGCTTGGTCGCCTCGGCTTCTACGTATTGCATGCTGTTTTTCATTGGCGCAGTAACTTAGTTTTAGCTTTTACGATATCGTTTTTATTCTTTTTAAAAACGATTTTTTGGCGCGATGCATAGACTTGACGTCTGACAAAAATATCTCGGCAGTATCTACCTCCTTCGCACCCAAAAACGCAGCAAGCGCAAGCGATAAAAACGATGACTTTTTCATTTTTACTCCTTAAAATGAACCTAATTTTACTAAAGTACAGCTTATTTTTACAGCTCTTGCGATAAAAATACGCCATTAACAAAGGATCAATTTGAAACTAATCAGCTGGAACGTAAACGGACTGCGCGCGGTCGCCGCTAAAGACGGATTTGCTTGGCTGAGAGCAGCATAGACCCGATTTTTGGGCCTTCAGGAGATCAAGGTGCGCGAGGCGACGTGCCTGCCGAGATTTACAAGCTCGGATTTAACGAGATCAGCGTAAATTCGGCAGCAAGAGCCGGGTATTCTGGCGTGATGAGCCTGGCTGATTAGCTCCGTTACGCAAAAAGGCGGCGTTTTTGACGACGACGAGGGACGGGTTTTTGGAGCATAGATTCGGCAACGTCGTGCTTTTTAACATCTACTTTCCAAACGGCCAAAAAGACGACGCGCGTCTAGCCTACAAGATGGATTTTTACGCTTCATTGCAGCCTACATCCAGGAGCTCGTAAAACAGGGAAAAGACGTGATATTTTGCGGCGACGTAAACACCGCGCACCGCGAGATCGACCTTAAAATCCAAAAGGCAAATGCAAAACCTCGAGCTTTTTGCCTATCGAGCGCGCGTGGTTGGATAGAGGTCGTCGCACGCGGCTTTATCGACACCTTTCGGCAGGTGCGCGGTGACGAGGCGGACGCGTATTCGTGGTGGAGCTACCGCTTTAACGCCCGCGCCAAAAACGTCGGCTGGAGGATTGATTATTTTTTCATTTCATCAAGCCTCAAAAACCGCCTAAAAGACGCGTTTATCCTGAGCGATATCATGGGCTCTGATCACTGCCCCGTCGGCATTGAGATTGATTTGGACGGGCTTATTTAAAATTTGATTTTTAGCGGCGTAGGTTAGATTGAGCTAAATTACGCTTTTTGAGGCAATCGAAAGTGGGTTCGGTGGCTTTGGCGCAAGGGTTTGATTTCTAGGGCTGAACGCAGAGTGCGCGTAAGGCGCAAAATTAAAACCTAAAATTCTGCGCACCGTATCAAAGTTGACTCAAAAACCCGTGATCAAAAGGTGCGTGATTAAGATTTTTAAAACCAAGAGCGATGAGGATCGCGCCGCCTAAAATCAGCGCCTTTTTGCTCCAAAAACTCTCCCGCATTTCGCCGACGTAAAAACGCCGCAACGCTAAGTGCAAAGCAAACTATCCCGATAACAGCGGCGCTAAAGTAGATGTCCGCGGCCGTAAAGCTCAGCGTAACGCCCACGGCTGGCGCGTCGATGCTGGTGGCAAAATCCGCCTGAGACAACATCTTCGTATCAAGGCTCACGGCCTGTGCAGGCTCGTTTCTACAGGCTTCTCGGATCATCTTTGCGCCCAAAAAGCCCAAAATCGCAAACGCGATAAAGTGATCGATCTGTGCGATAAATCTAGCAAACGCTGCACCCAAAAAAATAGCCAGCAAGCGGCATCGCCGCCTGAAAAATCAAAAACAAATGCGATAAATAAAATCTTTGATAGCGCGAGATTGCGGTATTTTGCGCCGTTTGCGATGCTAAGCGCCGCCGCGTCCATAACAAGCGCGATAGAAAGTAAAAGCTCCATTTTGCCCTTTCAAAAAGGCTAATTTTAACTCAAATTTACGCCTCTTGCGGTTAATCACGCTCATTGTGTCTAAATTGATGTCTGAGTGGAGCCAAACAGACAAGCGCGCCGTACTCGGTGCGATTCAAATTAGCCCTTAAATCACGGCTCAAATTGCGTTTTTCAGTACGACAAATTGAAGTCGCCGCGCCGTAAAGATGCGAGTAAGTCGCTCTAAAAAGGCCCGAGTACCCGTTTAAAAGCTGAAATTTAATATCATAACCGCCGGATTTTACTTTAAGGAAAAAAACGATGAAGAAAAGTTTGATCTTATGCGCGGTTTTGCTCGCCGTTTCGGCTCAGGCTAATTGGCGAGAGACGCTAAATCAAGGCGCGCAGATACTGGGCGCGGCAAACTCGGGCGACTACAAAAGCGCAGTCAGCTCGGCTCTAAATGCGGCCGTTAAGGAGCTATCAAACGGAGGATTTTTAAAAACGCTACGGCTAAAATCCCGCTGCCAAAGAGCCTAGAAACGGCGGCAAATTTGGCTAAAAAAGTGGGTGGCGAAAAGTGGGCTAACGAGATGTTAACCTCGATAAATAACGCAGCAAGCGCGGCCGTGCCGGGGGCTGCGGACGTATTTTCGGGCGTGATAAAAAATATGAGCGACGCGGACGTGAAAAAGGTGCTAGAAGGCGGCAAGGACAGCTTTACGAGGGTTTTTGCAACAAAATTCGAGCGAGAAACTGCAAGCCGTGTTTAAGCCGATCATCACCAAAATGATGAGCGACAATACCTTTGCCACGGCGTACAACGGGCTAAATTCGTTCGTCGCCGGTAGCGCGCTGGCAAAATCAGACGCCGCAAAGCAGCTAAAAGGCATCGCAACTAGCATGGGCGCTGGCGAATACATACCGCAAGAAAACGAGGATCTAAACGGCTATATCACGCGCAAGACGCTGAGACGGGCTCTTTAACGTGATGAGCGAAAAGGAAAAGCTCGCTACGAGGCGGCGCCGTGGAGCAGGGCACGAAAAATCCTGCAGGGAGATTTTTCAAGTAAAATAAGGAGAATAGTGAAAAATAGTTTTGGGAAATTTCGCGCCGACGTAGGCATGATTTTTGTTGCGATAGTCTTTGGTCTGGGCTATCTGCCTACCTCGCTAGCGCTTGCTACTAACGGCGTTTTTGGCGTTTTGTTTTGGAGATTTTTGCTAGCGGCGATCATAGCCGGGGCGATATTTTATAAAAAGCTAAAAAGACGTAAGCGCGCCTGATATAAAAACCTGGCGTGATCTTGGGTCTGTTTTTTTGTTCGCAGGATTTGTTAGTCAGACTTTTGCGTTTAAATACGCCGACACCTCGTCCGTGGCCTTTATCATCGGGCTAAACGTGGCCTTGGTGCCTTTTATCGCGGCGGGTCTTTTTAGGCATAAAGTTTACTCCTACGCGTACGTGGGCGTGGCGTTTGCGGTGGCGGGGCTTTATATGATAGGCGATACAAAGGTCGGCTTTGGCCTGGGCGAGATTTTTGGCTCTGGTTTGTGCGTGCGCCTACTCTTTTCACATCGTGCTCACCAACCGCTTGGTGCAAAAATGCAACCTCGTAAATATGGTTTATTTTGAAATTCTGACCCTAATCGCGCTTTGTTTTGCGGCTATTTTGGTTTTTGAGGACGCTAAAATCGCTCCTGTCGTGGACGGGGCATTTATCATAGCGATGCTAGTCGTGGGCGTGCTAGGTACGGCGTTTGCGTTTTTGCGCAGGCCTTGATGCAAGTACCACGCCCGTTAAAACGGCGATATTTTTCACCCTTGAGCCCGTAACCGCCGGAGCGATGGGGTATTTCATCAGTGCGGAGGATATCAGCGCATATAGGCTTTGCGGCGCGGCGCTCATCTTGGTCGGGTTTTGATCAGTGAGATAGGCGGCTACCTGCGCGCCAAAAAGGAAAAGTAGCCTACATTTCGGCTTTTTGGCGTTTTGCTCAAAGCGCCGATCCGCCGTGAGATCAAATTATCAAATCGCCGCCATTACTCTCGCGGCGATTTTGACGCTAAATCTTTTTAAAAATCGCCTCTTAAATTGGCTTTAGATTATCGCCATTTCGACCGCTAGCAAGAGGGCGGCGACTCTCAAATTGACGCAGATAAAGCCCGAATTTGAGAAATTGCGTTAAATCCCGCTCAGGTAGCTAAAGAAATCAGATGAAAAATCAACCGAATTTAAAGGCCGACCTCGCGCTGTTCGTGATCGCGGTGGTCTGGGGCGTGACGTTTTTGCCGATGGCGCAGACGCTAAAGACAAACGGCGTTTTTACGCTTTTGTTTTGGAGGTTTTTGATCGCGGCCGCGCTGATGGCGCTCATAAGCCTCAAATTTACGCGCAAGATCGACCGCAATTCGTTAAGATTCGGCGCACTCGTAGGCGCGCTTTTTGTTCGCGGCCTTTACGCTTCAGACCTTTGCTCTCAAATACGCCCCAAAGTTCCACCGTCGCCTTTATCACGGGGCTAAACGCCGTCTTTACGCCATTTATAGCGCTTGCGTTTTTGGACAAAAAGGTCGTAGTTTATGCCTTTATCGGCGCATTTTTATCTGCGGCGGGGCTTTTATTTTCTAACGGGCAGCGAGCTTGGTTTTGGCGCGGGCGAGGGCGCTTAGTGTCGTTGCGCGCTTGGCTTTGCACTGCATATCATTTTCACGGGCGTTTTGGTGCGAAGGTGCGAGCTTTACTGGATGGTGAGCGCGCGAGTTTGCGGCCGTGTCGGTGCTGTTTTTGCTGCGGCGCAGATTTTTCCGAGCCTCGCGGCGTCGTGCCCGTTTTGGACGAGGCATTTTTATCGCGGTTGCGGTGACGTCGGTCTTTGCGACGGTTTTTGGCGTTTTCGTGCAAACCGCGGCGCAGCGCTACGACACCGTTAAAACCTCGCTCATATTTACCTTTTGAGCCCGTGAGTGCGGGGATCGTGGGGTATTTTTGGCGGCGAGATACTAAGCGGCGTGCAGATAGCAGGAGCCGGACTCATACTCTTTGGCATCATCGTTAGCGAGGTCGGCAGCTACTATAAAAATAAAAGATCAAGGGAGGCCTACTCGTAAAGGCGGCTAAGTTGACGAATCTAATCAAAGGGCGAAAATGACGAAAGATCGAGTGCTGCGTCCTAAAGCATTTGACGGCGGGCGAAACGGGCGGTTTTGAGAAAACAGGGCGAGATGGACGATAACGAGTTCTTAAACGCGCTTATCGGAAAAGGGCTTATTGGATACCTGACTGGGCCGGCGAGGGACGAGACGGGCGATGTGGCAAACCGTTATCAGCTCTGGAAGCGATGCGCTGCAAAGTGGCGTGTCACTGAACTGCGATAAAGTTTACGCAAGGCTCGAAAAAGCAAAAAAGAGGGTTTCGAGCGCGGCGATGCGAGCCTATTTTTGATGAATGAGTTTCAAAAAGCGCTCAAAAGAGCGATTTTAGGCTGTTACTGGATCTGCATAACGACGCTTGTACCTACTCATAGCACACAAGGACGCCGAAAAGACTTTAAGAAAATGGCAAAGCGCGAGAGCTATTTTTGGGATATCGTGCCGTGGGGCAAAGCGCCGCAAAAGGCGAGATCCTTTACGTCATAAACTGCGAGTGCGGCGAGATGTCCGCGTGGCAGCTGGATGCGGACGAGCCGTCGCCAGAGACGAGGTTTGCGAGGTCTGCGGGCGGGTGCTTTTTCGACGCAGACGGCAACGCGATGCAACCTTTGGAGAAGAGTTTTCTGATTTAGATTTGCGGGGTCAATTTGCCTGTGTCATCGTAAACGTGAGGTCAAATTACGCCGCAGACTACGAGTTACGGTGATCAGTAACCCAAAAACGCCGAGCCTACCGCCTTTTTACCGCCGTAAATATAAAAACAAATCGAAGCGATGAGGATGATACTAGCACCGCTGGTTGATGTGCCTCAAAGCTCAGCCACAGCCCGCTCCGCAAAAACGCGGCCGAGATGAGCGCGGCGTTTAGCATCATCGTGCCCAGGCGGCTCGAGACTGCGCCCGCGATGTAGGGAGGGATCGTGAGTAACGCGATAACCAGTATGAGTCCGACCGCGCGTATCAGTCATCACGACGCTTAGCGCCATCATGCACGTTGGTGCGTAGTAGAAACAGCGTCGTGTCGCACGCCGCGAAGGCGTGCAAACTCCGCGTCAAAGCTAAGCGCCTCAAACTGGCGGTAAAATAGCGCGACGGACGCGAGTATGACGCAGTTTGCAACCGCCATGATAAGATCGCCCTGTGGTACGGCCAAAATCGAGCCAGAAAGATAGCTCAGCGATCGACGTTGTAGCCCGGGCGCTGGGTCGGTGAGGATGATGCCAAACGCCATGCCAAACGCCCACAGCGCACCGATAACGGAGTCCATCTTTTGCTTTTGTCCTGAGCGTGATCGTGGCGATGAGTAGCGCCAAAAATACGGAAAACAGGCTCGCTCCAAGCAGCGGCTCGAGCGAAAAATAAAACGCGATGCCAAGCCCGCCGTATGCGCCGTGAGCGATGCCGCCCGCGATGAAAACCATGCGGTTTATGACCGTGAGGCGTGCCGATCACGCCGCAGGCGATGCTAGCAAGGATGCCCGCCAGCAGGGCGTTTTGCGCCATTAGCTAAGAGCTTCTAGCATTTGTTTCCTTTTTACTTTTTCGGCGTTTTGGGGTTTTCACATCTTGAGTATTCATTCGCCGAGACGACTTTTATGACTCTCAAATCTGGTTTTAGTTTAGCATTTGCGGTTGTGCATGGCTTTTGCGCAAATCGCCTCTTCTTGTTAAAGGGAAGGGCTAATTACGCTCTGCTTCGGTTGAGAAGGAAGCTGGCAGCTTTTTCTTTTCTTCGGGAGGAGGTTCTGCTTAGAGGCGTCGCCCCTTCCTCTCCCAAGCCCTCTCCAACCCCACTGCACGTGAGGATGTTGCTGCCCACGTGCAGGTTGTTGGCGCTGTCGCACCGCACTTTTGTAAATTTACACGTCATAATGCGGGTCTCACTGAGCTAAATCAGAATGCCTTGAACGCTAAAAAGTTAAGGCATATCAGATGATCTTTGAGCGGTAGCGCGGTAGTGGCGTAGGCGAGACATATGGTCTGCGAGCGAAATTTCTAACGACGTACAAAGGAAAAGACAAAGCCGCCGCCAAATTGAAGCGATGTCCACAGCCGCACTCTCTTCAACGCCACCTCCACATCGCAAAAAGTGCTATGCTCGCTCTGCCAAATGCTCGATAAAATCCTGCTTAGAGCCGTGCGAGATCTCGTGCATGAAAAGATCGTGATTGACGTGGGCGACCTTGGTGGCGAGTAGCGTCACGATCCCGTCGTGGCTGATGAGTACGACGCCCGTTCCGTCAGCATTTATCTGCTTTTAGCAGCTTATAGACGTCCGCCTGGCCTTCGTGCGATACCGGCGGTTGGTTCGTCTAGCATCAAAGTACCTTTGCCTTTTGCGCAAGCGCGCGCGCGATATGAGACGCGCTGGCGCTGTCGCTCACGTAGCTCGCCAGATCTTTCGCCGCGTCACTCGCCCATGCCGACGCGCTCCAGCGCCGCCTCAGCTATCTTGTCGTCTTTGCCGTAAAATCCAAACAGCTTTTTATCTATCCGCCCCATCAAAACCACCTCGAGCACGCGCATGGGAAGCTTTGATTTATCAGGATATTTTGCGGGACGTAGCTCACGGCCTTGCTCACGCTAGCGGGCTCCTGGCCAAACACCTCGATCGTCCCGCCGCTTGGCTTCGTTTAGCCTAACAGCAGCTTTAAAAGCGTGCTTTTTGCCGCCGCCGTTTGGGCCGATGATAGCTAAAAATCCTTGCGAGTCGTATTCTAAATTGTGCCCTCAAACGACGAGGTTTTTCGTCGTAACCAAAGCTCAAATTTCGCACCGAAATGTCGCTCATAAAACGCTCACCTTTACCCGAAATGTAAAACATAAAAACGCCGAGCCCCAGCATCACAAAAAGCGCTGCAAACTCGCAGCAGAGTCCGCAGCGCGCGAAATCTCATCGCGCCCTTTGGCTTAAAGCCGCAAACGGCCGCTAAAATATCACCGCACCCATGCCAAGGCCCATAAACACGCCGCTAGCAAGCTCGACTCGCGTAGCTGTTTAGGCTAAATGCTGCTGCACGAAACCAGCAGCGTACCCGGACACGGCTGACGAGAGCCCGGCTAGCACCACGAGCCACTCGCTAGCGGTCTTTTGGCGCTCGGTAGAAGCCCTGCAGGCTGCGCAGCGCATTCGCTCTCGTGGGACAGCGGGGCTACGGTGACCGAGTTTTTGCGCTCAAGTTGACGCGGAGTTTAAATTTGAGCCAAAAACTTTACTCGCTCCATTTGCGCCTTTTTTCGTCCGAAACGGACGCTAGCAAAGCTAAATTGAGGCTTTAGCGCCGTTTTTAAACAGGCGTAGATCATATAAAGGCTCACGCAGGCGATCGCTACGGCCGAGATTTCTTCGTCATCGCGCCCGCTATGTCGCTGACCTTGTCCGTCAAAAACGCGTTTAAAAAAGCGTAGCTAAAAAGCACGAGTAAAAACGCCCCGCCACGTGCGCGAACCCGACCTTTCATCGCAAAAACCAGCGCGCGCGGTAGCTGCCGCCGTTTGCGATAGTATCAATGACCGTTAGCATCTTAGCGTGACCCAGGACCCGCGGCGTGCAAAAATCCATAAAAAAAGCTAACCGCAGCCAGCAGGGCGGAAAGTTTAGCGTGTTTAGCTCGGCGCTATTTATCTTAATGAGCTCTTTTAATCGCTCTAAAAACTGAAGGCTCATCCCTGAAACGGAGTCAAACTCTCGCCTATCCTCGGCGTCGATTTGCTCTGATTTTGCTTTACTTTGCGCCTTAACCAGCGCAGCTAAGCTCGGGCTTTGCAGGCTCTATTTTGGGCGCTCGAAGTCATTTCAAAAACGCCGTGCTCAAATTTACGTTTGGCACGAGATAGGTACATCGGTGAGCGCGTATGGCTCGGGCGAGCTTATTTTTAAAGTTAAAAATCCCTCGTGGTCAAAAACCTCGACCGTGACGACGCGGCCGTCCTTGACTGCCACGTGGCTCTAAAAATATACTCGAAATTTAGCCTGCCCTCATCCAGATAAACCCGCTGCGAGAGCGTTTTGGCGTGCAGATTTCACGGTCTCGCCGGCGCCGTCGTAGTAGCCTACGCTCGTTAGATACCCGCGCGGCACGATGTAGTCGAGCAGGGATTTTTGCACCTTCCACGCTTCGTTTTTGCTAAGCGCTTTGTCGACATTTTCGTCGTAGCTTTGGGCGTTAGTTCGGTGAGATTTTCAGAAAACGTCCAGGTTACGACGGCTGTTTTTATCATATCGCCTTGGACGTCAAGTTTGACCGAGGCGTGTGCGGTCGGGGATGTAAAGCGAGCACAGAGCGCAGGCGTGCGCGAAACTAAAAGGACGCAAAAAGCGCGAAAATAGCGGTATGCGTCCATTTCATTACAGGCTCTTTGCGAGTGTGCGCCGTTTTGCGTAGCTCGGCGTCCCAATCAAGCGGTAGCTGATCGATCTCCACGACGCTAGCACCGCTTTCTTTGGCGATGGTTTGAGCGGCTTTTTGAAAACTGCGGGCGACGAAAATGACCTTCACGCCGTGCTCTGGCTTCCTCGATGAGCTCTTTTTAGCTCGGCTGGTTTTGGTTCTTTGCCATCCACTTCGATCGCGATTTGCTCTAGGTCGTAGCGCTTAGCAAAATAGCCCCAAGACGGGTGATAGACGATCGTCGCGGTTTTAACGTTTGCTAGAGTGTTTTTGATAAAGCCGTCAAGCTCCGTCAAGCTGGAGCTCAATGGCCACCGATCGCTTCAAAAAGCGCCTTTGTTCTCAGGGTATTTTTCGCTTAGCGCGGCGGCGATATTTTTAACTGGATTTTTTACCAGAAACGGGATCTAGCCAGATGTGCGGGTCAAAGTCGCCGTGGTGATGCTCGTGATCGTCGTGATCGTGGCCTGCATGCTCGTGTTTATGCTCGTGATGGCGTCGTCATGGCGTCGATGATCGTGGTCCGCATGCTCGTGGTGACCTTCAGATTGATCTTTCTACGCCCTCATCGGTTTTTACTGATTTTAAGGTTTGGATAAGATTTTTGAGACTTTCGTGAGCCCTAGCCTCCTCAAACTCGATCCCTATAGCAAAAATATAGATCGCTTTTTCAGCGCGGTCATCTGTTTTTGGCTTTGGTTCGTACGATGTGCCGGATCGGCTCCTTTGCCCACCATCACGTTTACCTCGACCGCATCGCCCGCGATTTGCTTGACGAAATACTGCTGCGAGCAAAATACTGACGCTAACTTGTCGCTTTGGCGTAGAGCGCGACTAATCCCAAACGCAAAAAACGCGAGTACTCATTTTTATCCTTTCCGTGTTAGGGCGAAATTATATCAGCAACGGTTGCAAATTAATTTTTCTCAGGGTATAATACCCTAAATTCTACGCGGAGGAAAAATGGGCAAGATCGGAGAAAAGCCGGTTTTGAGGGAGCTTTTAACGAAAAATGATATCAAAATCACTCGCTTAGACCAGAGATCTTGCATTTTACACGCCGCCGCCGCACCGCGCAGCTATGATGAAAGGTACAGCCCGATCGTACAAACAAAAGCCGTTTTACCGCTGTATGGACCTTTTTGAGACTAAGGCATCGTGCTAGCGAAAACAACCGCAGACTACGAGCGAAAGCGGAGCAAAGGCGTAGTTTCGTCTGCGACGTCTGCCACAGGATGACCAATATCGACATGCCGCGCCTAAAACAAAATCACGTCAAAAGCGTCGTAGTTAAAGGGCGTTTGCGATGACTGTTTTTAAAATTACGCTCAGATTTGACGGTAAATTGCACGCTAAAATCGCGTGCCGAGTGATCCGCACCTGTAAAGCGATTGGTTTCGCCAAACGCAAAAACTCAAATTTTGACGCGGATGCGCTCCAAAACTAATCCTCATAAAGCTTTGCAATCTCCGGCGGTATCGCGATCGGACGGACCGCGTGCGAGGTCGAAAAATACATAAGTCGTCACTGCGCTGGCGACCAGTACGCCGTCCTTGCTAAACTCGTAAAAGCGCTTGGAGCAACTTCTTTTTCGGGCTGCGTCCATGTTTTCACGCTCACTTTATCGCCCAAAAATAGCTGCCCCAGATGGTCTATCTCGTGCCTGCGCACCATCCACGTGCGGTTTTGCGCGAGATTGGTCTCGATGAGGTCGCCCACGGCGTTTGAGTGTGCGTTGGCCGCTTCTTGCATCCAGATGACGTAGTGAGCGTTATTTGCGTGATGGTTCACGTCGATGGCATCCTCGCCCACTGGTAAATTCGTAGTAAAAATTTTCATTTTTCGCTCCTAAAAACGCTAAAATTGCAGAAATTGTAAAAGGCAAACAAAATGAAAGAGATGTGGGACAAAAGGCGGCGAGCTGTTCGAGATTTACAGGCGAGCCTAGCGTTTTTCATAGAGAGCTTTACGCTAAGATCGCCGAGTTTGGCGTCAAATTGAGGGCAAAAGCGTCGTTGATATAGGCTGCGGCACGGGCGTGCATACGCTGTTTTGGCGCCGATTGCCGCGAGATAACGGGCATGGATATCTCAGGCGAGGATGCTAAAGTCATGGTTGAAGACGCGGCGAAATTTAATATTTCCGATTTAACTGCCGTACAAAGCGATTTTAAAAACTTTAACGCAAACCGCGTCACGACGTGGCTTTTAGCACTGATGAGCCCTGCGATCGCGGATGAGGAGGATTTTTGTAGGTATAAATTTGGGCGAAAAAGGGTCTATCTTTGGTGGAACAAACCGCGATATTCAAGCGTTTTAGAGCTTTTTACGAGAGCTCGCACAGAGGGTGCTTTAAAGAAAGGCAAATTACTTTTCGAAGAGTACTTGCGCCGAGAAAATATCGCTTTCAACTCCTGCGTGCTCGAGGTCTCGCGAGCAAAAACGCACGCTTGAAGAGATGACGCAAAAACGCGCTTTGGCATTTACAGATAGCAAATTTTACGCACGATGAAAATGCTGTCAGATCGCGGCTGAAAGTATCGCGCAGGACGGCTTCGTGACGGAAAAATCGTCTCTTCAATGAAGCTTTTAGTTTTTAAGATATAATCGCTTTATTTATTTAAAAATTTAAAAAGGATTTTTAGTTGTCGCGAGCGTTTTTGCAGATACTTTTCGTGCGTTTTATGCTTCTTTTGCGTTCAAAGCTTTTCGCCGCTTCGCACGTTTTATCTCCGGTCGCCCAGCCTACGGTGACGAACAAAAAGCAAGGCTGAGGCAAGGAGCTGTTTTTCGATGCCTCGATAAGCCCGAGCGGAACACGCTATCTTGCGAGAAATGCCATAATCTTTACTGGGACTTAAGCGGCACGAGTAAAAACGTAAAAATCTCCGCCGACGAGGAGATTAGCCCGCCTACCGCGCTCGGTCGGCGTTAAATTTTTCTATCTTTTTAAGAACGGAGAGATAAAAAGACTTAGCAGCACAAGTAGAGCGAAGTCTGATTAGTGAAAAGCGAGCTTGCTAGCGAGCCGGGAATTTCTAGTCAAAAGGTAAATCAAAACTCCGTTTATAGAATCAAATTGAAGAGCTTTATGAGGATGGGGTAAGCTTTGAGGGTATCGTCGATGCGCTGGTAAATCTTGAAAAAGCCCTCATCACGCCAAACGCCAAATTTGATAAAGTTTATCAGCGGCAACGAGAGCGTTTTTAACGACGAGGAAAAACGCGGATTTGAACTATTTAAAACCATCAGTTTGCATAAACTGCCACAGCGGCGTAAATTTGAGGCGCCAACATCTACTATGATCCAAATTTAACGAAGACAATAAGACGGCGCGCTACAAAGTGCCTAGCTTACGAAATATCGAAAAACTGCGCCTTATCTTTATAGTGGGAGATAGCGAGCCTCAAGGTTCGATTAAATTGTGCTAAAAAGTATATAAACTACGATTTAAGCGACGATCAGACGCTTTTGCACTTCGTACACTTTTGCTGACTTTAAGCGGCGAAAAACCGGAAATTTTAAAATGAAACACAAGATAATCTTCCATAAAATTTTTGTTTTTATCATCGTTTGTATCGCATTTTTCGGTACGATTATGACATATAAGGCTACCAAGGATTTGGTAACGGCGTATGAATGGAAGGGTACTATCGAGAATATGATGGATGCCAATAGCGAGGTAAATATGTTGATAAAAGCCTCCTGGAAAGCCGACTATGATGCAGTGGCGCGCTATACAGGCGGAGTTGAAAGATGGTCTTAGTAAAGCTTGACGGGAGTAATCTAATATCATTTGAAAAAACTTGCGCTAAACGAAAAACTTTTAACGAATTGGAAAACGCGGTTGAAAAGAGAGTTGATCTAACGGATCAAATTGACTCCGCGACGACAATGGCGAAACTTTATGTTACGACGAGATAATTTTGAGAATTTGAAGCTCTAGACGGACTTTATTTTAACAAACTTATGCCGCAAATTTGCTGATGTTTTGAGGTACGAGTTTAAACGTGACCTAAAAGGACCTAGGAAGCTTTTTAAACGAGTATTTAAAAGAGCCAAGTTGAGCAAAAAGCGACGCTGGATTTTTAGCCGACGTACAAAAATTACTCAGTTGTTACGAACAAGTACAAGAAAGGTATAGCCGTATACAAATTCTCTTGAAATCAATAAAAACATATAATCTAAAAAGGCAATGAACGCTATATACAAAACGTATTGTCAAATTGCGCGAGACGATAGTATTGGTGTTTGCGTTATTTGCGCTGGCGTCGAGTGTTTATCATGTATCTTATGTCAGAGCTAGAAACAATATTAGGCTATTAAATCGTTTCAGAGCAAGCCGTAGATAATAGCTTTAATGCCATAACTTTTACCGATCTCAATAGAAAAGTAAAATACGTAAATAAAATTTTCGAGCAAAATTTCGGATATAAATTTGAAGAGTTAAAAGATAAAAACATAAACATTATAAAGTCTCGCCTGCACCCCGATGAATTTTTATCAAGATATGCTAAAAACCATAGAAGCGGATCAAATTTGGCGAGCCGACGAACTAGTCAGCAAAACAAAAAGCGGCGAGCTAATCTATGAACAGGTAATTTTTTCTCCGCTCTTTTAACGAAAGCGGCGACAAAGACGGCTATATGTCGATCAAATTTGATAAAACCAAAGAGATCGCGATGACAAAGAGCTCGAAAACAAAAACAAAGAGCTGAAAAAAACGAAGCGTTAAAAGACAAGCTAACAGAGCTGGTAGCTACTTTGCTCTAACGCAAAGGATGGAGCAGGGAGCTCGAGCGGCATGATTATCTACATAAACATCAACAACTTTATGGATTTTTCGATTTTTACAAAACAAAAGACCGTGGACGCCATCATTTGCTTCATTTGCGACGACGCTTCAGCTTTGCATCGATACTTATAAAAATGGACGCAGATATTTACAGAGTACAGTTTGACGAGTTTTGTATTTGGTATTGCGGCGATGATGCTGTGATTTGTCGGTGCGCAGATTTATTGATTATTTTAAGGCTAATAACCTTTATATTACGAGTTGAAGGCGCAAAGATTTATCCCTAATATCAAAAATAACCATAGGCGTTAGCATGCCTCAAAGATACGCCCCCAAACAAACCGCCTAACACAGGCTATGTTAGCTCACCATGAAGCTAAACAAAATGGCGAAACAGCGCAGTTTTATACTGAAAAATAGTCACATCGAACAGCAGTATTATCACAGCAAGTCATGTCGCGCACCATCGAAAACGCGCTATATAACGATACTGTGATCGTCGAGGTGTCAGCCGATCTACGACGTATCTGGCGAAACGGCTCGAGTCAAATACTGAAGTGCTCGTGCGCCTTATCGACGAAAAACAGCAAGATCCGTTATCGGGCGAGTTTTTGGACATAGCAAAGAAAAATTTCGCTTTATAACGAGTATTACCAAAAAGGTCGTCGAGCACGTATTTAGACTCGTGGAGAGGTACAAACACGAGGCTTTTCTATGAACCTTTCTAGCGCGATATCGCAAATGAGAGCATAAGGGATCTCATAGAGAAAAAGCTACGTGTCTGCTCAAGGCCCGAGCACGTGTATTTTTGAGATATTAGAGAGCGAGGGCGTGGATGATTACAAGATCGTAATGACTTCATCAACAAGATCCGCACTTACGACTGCAAAACTCGATCGATGATTTCGGTAGCGGCTACTCTAACTACTACCGTATCTTGGAGCTTGATATCGACACGATCAAGATCGATGGCTCGATCATCAAAAAGCTCGCCGTACGACAAAAAACGCTGGTATCTACTGCAAACTATCATCGACTTTGCCGGAAGACAAGGCTACAACGTCGTAGCGGAGTTTGTAAGCTCAGAGAAATCCTCGCCGAAATAAAGAGTTGGCATCAAATACGCGCAGGGTTTTTGCTGGGTATGATCTCGCCGAGCAATATCGAGGAGTAAAACGCGCGGCGGCTTTGTGTCGTTAAGTGAGCTCGTCTTAGTCATTGCCCGCTCAAATTTGACTACTCCTGCATCAAACCACCAAAAATCCGAGCAAAACGATAACCAAAAATAGTCCGCCTGAAAAATAAAAATTCTTTTAAATTCTTTCGTTTATTAGAGCACAAAGCTCGTATCTTCTTTGGCCTCAAATTTTACGTCAGATTTACCGCTACTGCCCTGAGTCAAATTGAGCGAGGCGACGAAAAGCCGCTCCATAGCTTGGATTACTCATTTGAGCTGGCTCGTCTTTGAACTTTTCTTCTAACAAAAGCGGCGCAAACCACAAACGAAACCGCAGTCAAAGCGTAAAATATATAGCTAAAAATAGGATTTTGCATGGGTCTCGCCCTCTTTTGGCTTTTTAACGGAAACGGCGTTTCTAAACATATCAAACATCGCGATGCGCCAGCCGTAGTATTTGATCTCGCGCCCTGCCTTCGCCCACTAGACTTTGCGCGGCAGCTTGGACGTCGGCGGAGTTAGTTAAAATAAAGCGGCAAGCCCCAGCCCGTATCCTCGTTGCGATACGGCATCACCTTCGTGCCGTTTAACTCCCGCGTGTAGATAAAATACACGTCGCGCGTCGGGCCGTCGGCGGGATTTTGCGCGTCGATAAAGCCGTCTTTGTCCATGCGCTTGACCTCGCCGCCGTGATGATCACCTCGTCGTAGTGCGGAAAAAGCGTAGTTTATCGCCGCAAACGCTCAAAGGCGTGCAGGGCAAACAGAAAGGTAATGATGGAAATTTGAAAGTATTTTTGGATTTTCGCATTTTTCGTCCTTTTTGGGGCGAGGTGTACAAGATAGAAGTTTGAGAAGAGGCTAAGCCCTAAAGTAGGGGGCTTGGGCGGATTAAACTTTAGCCTTGCAGTACCAGCTTCCGCGATACCCGAAGAATCTGGATAAAAGAAGCAAACGCCGCCGATGATAAAGATCGTATCGCCGATCATCCTTAGCCAGCGTAAATTTTTGCAAGTGATCCATTTGCAGGGAACTCCGCGCTTCTAGCGTACCACGTGCCCACATCTATCGCAGCGACCGCTTGATAAAGACCGATCGGGCAGCGATGCTACGATCATCAGCATTAGTCCGCGTTTAGCGACAAAAAGCCCTACTTTTCGTCAGCTTGTCGTTAAATTCTTGCCCTTGAAAAGATAAAGCGCGACAGAGCCAAACAAAACCTAGCGCCAAAAAGCCGTAAACGCCAAACAGCGCTGCGTGTCCGTGCACCGAAGTGGTGTTTAGTCCCTGGATGTAGAACAAAAAATAGCGGCGCGGGTTGATAAGGGAAGCCAAACACGCCGGCTCTAGCATATTCCAAAAATGCCACCGCAATAAAAGCAGTAAAGCGGCCATTTTGAGATTTTTCGCCCAGCTTTGCGCAAACTGAAGCGAATACTGATGAAACGCCTCTGCTCAAGAAGCACCAAAGGTACGACCTCAAGCGCGGAAAAAGCTAGCGCCCACAGCCATGATCAGAGTGGTTGTTCCCGCAAAATAAAGGTGGTGGAAGGTGCCTGGGATACCGCCGATCAAAAACAAGCTAGCACTTTGCCAGGTTGAGTAAGTCGCAAATGCCCACTGAGACCCAAAAGATGCAAACACGAATGCAAGCGACGCGGTCGCAAATACCTCGAAAAAGCCCTCGACCCAAAGGTGAACGACCACCAGCGCCAGTACTCCATCACCGGTAGCGGGCTTCTTTGTCCGTGAAAATAGTCCCGCGCCGTGAAAAAGTCCCACCGCGATAGCAGAAGCCGTAAATATAGCTAGCGGTTTTTATCGCCATCAGCCTTAAATCCGCCCACAAAGCCGCGAAGCACGAGGCGCCATCCAGATAACAAGACCGACAAACAAAATAAGCTGCCAAACCCTGCCAAGCTCGATATACTCGTATCGCCCTGGTGTCCCAGCCAAAGCTCAGGCTAGCGTCCATCTTGCCCGCTATCGTCATGTATTCGCCGATAAAGCTACCCACGACTGGGAAAAAGTAGGCGCGTAAAAATAGCGAGATCCACGCCTGGTTTTTGAGTAGGATCCTTGCCGCCGTTGATGATGGCGCGCAGGAAGAAGTCCAGCCGCCAAAAAGCCCGTCGCGATCCAGAAAATGCTCGCCTGGATGTGCCAAGTGCGCGCTAAAGAGTACGGGATATGCTCGGATAAATTATACCGTAAAACTCCTGCCCCTCGACCGTGTAGGTGCGCTACAAAGCCACCTATCACGATCTGGAAAACAAAAAGCGCGAGCGCTACAAAAAGAGTACTTGCCAGAGCGCCTTTTGAGACGGAGTCAAATTTAGCCTTGAGCGGATCGGCATCGATAGGGAGCGAGCCTTTCGTGATCTTTTTCTCCGTGAGAAGGTGAAAACCAAACTAAGAGGGCCAACGCCCGCAGCAAAATCGTAACGCTAATAATCGTCCAGATACGTTTCTTGCGTCAGGATGTTATCTATGAGCGGTTCGTGCGGCCAGTTGTTCGTGTATGTAACCCTCGCTATTTGGGCGATTGTCGCCATGTCGAGTCGCTAGAAGAAGAAATCATTTAGCTGCTCGCGGTTTTCCTCTTTGGCCAGCGTGTTGTTTTTCATCGCGTAGTTTTCGCGTAGCTTTTTGGTATTTTGGGTCGTTACCAAAAAGTCCGTTATACTCGTCGTACTACCTTTGCCGCGGCGATCCTCTCGTCGCTGATCGTTATAACGCCGTTTTTAGCGTATTCGTGCGGTATTCGCTTTTTGTTAGAGCTTTGATGTTAGCTTGCTGTTCGGTGCTTAGAGCGTCAAATTTGGCTCCGTAAAGCTGAGCGGCTGATATCCATGCCAAAAGCGCGACTAGCTCTTTATGTAGCCAATCAGCCGTCCAGTCAGGCGCCTGATACGCTCCGTGTCCCACACCGAGCCCACCCTGCATACCGCCGATGCTTTGCCAGGCTTCCTGGCCTGTAAACTGCTCTTGCTCGATTACGATTTTTGCCGTTTTTATCGGCAAAACTCACCACAGGCGGCGCTTCGCGGTAAACCTCTACGCCGTAGTAGCCCAGTATCCCGAAAGCGATGGTGACGACAGCCACCAGCGCCCTCAGTACTTCTTGTATTCACGCATGCTTTGTCTCCTTTTGACAAAATTCGGACAAAGTTTATCCAAAAATAAATTGCGCAAAAATGATGTATATCAATAAAAGGACTAAATTTGTCCTTAAAATATGCCTTATATTAAAAATGTATAATTTCAAAAATATATTTTTAGGAGATTTTTATGCTCAAATTTCGAGATCGTTTATAACGTGTTTGCCTGGTTTGCGCGCTGATCTTGGGGCTTGGTTTGCTCGCATTTCGGGGCTAAATTTCGTGCGCTCGGAAGGTGCGGCAGAATTTGGATGAGCGCGCATAAATTTGCAGGATTTTTGGTTGCGCTTGCAGCCGTTTTTGCATGTGATAAATCGCAAGAAAAAGCTCATCAAGCTCGCAAACGAATTCATGGACATCCTCACGCGCCGCAAAAACCCGAGCATGTGCAACATGGACCGCATCATCGCATCGCTCGAGCCATACACGATCGCTGGGATCTCGCAAAAACTAGGCTTTGACGAGGCCGAGTTTTTGCCGCACCTTGCGCGAAAACGGCGTTAAAGTTTAACAGTGCCGATCAAACCCTTCGCCAAATCGCTTTTTAAAACGACGAAAAGATATTTTTCGTGCTGGTTCTCATCGTCGAGGCGAAATGGCAAGAGATTTTTGCGGCGAACTAAATTAAAGGCGCTAAATTTAACGGCGGCATAAAGCAGCGTGAGCTCGGCGCGAGCGAGACGGCGGCTAGATTATATTTTTGAAAGGGCTCAAATTTCAAAAATAACCGCAATTTCTAATCATAACTTTTTAACGTTTTACTTTTTGGCGGGATTATTTGGACTATATTTTGGCGCAATCCTAGCAAGCTCAGCCGACGTCAACTCGTCGCAATAAAAGCGACTTCCGCCGCACTTGCAGATAGTGCCCATAAATGTTGCATACTGCCTAAACAACATTAGCTATTCACGCTTTATCGCGCGACTTAAAAAGCAAAGGTTGCTTTTAAAATAATTTTTGGGAACAATTTCGGCTCCCGAATTAATTTTCAAAGTGGATTTTTAAATACCAAATCTCGTCAGATTACTTTCAATCGTATATTTACGAGCTCTCTCCGCTTAGCGAAATATTTCAATTACAAAGCTCGGCATGCTTATGGTCTATCATGTTTATTTTGTAAACAGAGGCATCAAGTATCTTATCTGATTTAATATTTTCTAGCTCTTTTTCTATTTTTGGCTATTTTATCTTGCTCGTCTTTGCTATCAGTTTTTAACTAAAAAACGCACATATCGACTGGATTATTTTTGATGGTTTTAACGACTTTTTCACCTAATTCCTCAGGCGTTTTTGCCTCGTCGCTTCCGCAACCGACCAGCACGAGATGCACCCAAAAGCCAATGAAAATAAAATCTTTTTCATTTTTCTCCTGTTAATCAATTTGTATAAAATTTTATCGTTTCTGTAAAGTCAAGCTTTGCTTCATTTGAACTGTAGATGGTTATATTTGCTTGACAGGACCGATATCAATAACCTTGTCAAAAAGTAGATTTAAGCTCCTCTTGGTGCGTGATCATGAGTACGCCAAGACTCGGAAAGTCGCACTTGAGATTAGCAAGAAGCTCTTTTGCCAGTGCGCTATCAAGCGCCGATGTCGCCTCGTCAAGCGGCAAAAACGCAGGCTGCGTAAAATAAACCCTCGCAAATGCAAGCCTTTGCGCCTCGCCTCCTTAAAATCTTACCCCAGTCTTTGATTTCGTCTAGCTCGGGGGTGAAATTTCTCTAGCTGTACTCGCCGTAAAATCCCCTCAAAATCGGCGTCTGCGCTTTGTAAGTCGCTAGGATACGCGATAAAGCCGCCCTTAGGCTCATGCACGCTAAAAACGGCTTTTGCGGCACGACCATCGTCCCGCACGGCACGCAAACCTCACCCGAGCCGTGATCCCAGATGCCCGCGATATACCTAAACACGCTGCTTTTTGCCCGTTCCGCTAGCTCCGCGCAGTAGCGTCCATTCGCCGCTTTTTACGTTTAGAAATTTAGCCCGCATACCAGCTTTTCGCCGCTTGGGGTAAGCTGTACAGTGAGCATTTTAGCTCGTTTTGTTTGCTACTCTCGCCAAATTAACGCTCTCAAATTTATCCTGCATCAAATTTGTCCGCCGTTACTTCGGGCGGAGTCGTTCATTCCGTCAAGGTTGCTGTTTTGTTCGTCAAATTTGAGCGCCAATTGACCTTGGAGTCCGCCGCCTGCGCGATCTCGACAAATTATACACGCGCTCCACGCTCGCGGCCCACTCCATGATCTGCTTTATAGTAGTCCATAAACCACGCAAAGCCGTCCTGCACGCTATAAAACGCCGAGCGCGCCGCATCATATCGCCAAAAACGCTCATCGCCCGCGCGAAATAAAGCGGCAAACAGGCGAAAATCGGGGATTAGATTCGTGATCTTTTAGGGTAGCTAGCCGAAAAGCACTCGAGGCGAAACTCGGCGTTCATGATGACGCGCCAGTTGCGCACTACCTCGCCAAAACTCGCTCGAAAGCGCGACTTTTTCAGCGCCCGCGCCATTCATTAGCGCAACTGCTTCGAGCATTTCGCGGGTGATGAACAAATTGCGCGGTGAGTCGGCCTCAACCTGCTGTTTTTGTAGTTTAGACGCTTTAGGCTACGGCCTATGAGGTGCGTGATTAGCGAGCTAAAAAGCGTATAGACAGGCGCGACGTAGACCAAAAAAGCCTTCTATCGCGAACTCGCGACCAAATGCGTTAAAGTGCAGGCACGCTGATGCTTCCCAAAAGAATAAATGTGAAAAGCAAAAAGCTTGGAGAGGTTATAAACCATGGATTTTATAAGTTTACGCTTTTGTCGGCGAGCAGGGAGGCTGTCCTCTGCGATACGCTGATCCGGGTTATCAAAGCCCTCGGCGCAGGATAAGCGGTAGAAATGGTACGTTTTTAGCCACAGATCTTCCATCTCTTCGCTTAGGCTCTCGCGCCACGAGATCACGAGTAGCTTTTTAAACCAGTTTCCGATCACGATAAAAAGCACGATAACGGCGGTATAGACGAAGAAATTCGCCCTACAAGCGGGAGCACGGGATCTTTTTCCAACTTTCTCGATCGCGTCGTAAAATTTTTTATCCCAGGCATTCATTAGCGTCGCGACCTTTCGACGATGGCTAGGCTGGCCCCCAGCGTCACGGCCAGCATCGCCCACGCCACTAGTGAGCGCTTGCCCGTCAAAACCAGCCCGCGATGATGAAAAATTTCTTTAAAAATCTGCAAATTTAGCCTTTTTTGTTTGGTTTTTGCGCTCTGCGGCGAGCGATAAATTACGTTCAGAGATTTTTATGCGGCGCAAATTAGCCTCATTAGCCTGCTTTGTTCACATTTAAAACGCGAAGCGGGATGTTTTGTTACCGCTTCGAAAAGGCCGAGGTACGCAAATTGATCCCGCAAAGTTCTTTAATACGTATAGTTAAACGTCAGCGTGAAAATTTCGCGGGTCGCCGTAGAAGTTGTTCATGCCAGCGGTTCTGTTTTGCGTATTCATAAAAATACTTTTTGTCGGTTATGTTTTTGACTGCAGGTCCGAGGCTGAAAGTATTTTGTTGAAAAAGCAGTTTTACGTTCGCATCCCAAAGTGTGTAGGGCTTTTTGCGTAGGGCGCTACGTAGGGCTACGTTTTGATAAAAGCCCGAAGTCGCGCTCTGCCATCTAACTCCGGTGCCAAAAGCTAGCTTTTTGGCTGCTAGAAAACGGTATCTCGTAGCTGGTGTAGATATCAAACAAATGCTTGGGTACGTAGGATTTTGCGTTCGCGCCTTTGTCGTAGTTTACGTTTGTAGAGGTCTTTTTCTCGCTTTTTCATATAGACGCTTTTTGTTAAACGTATAGCCAGCAAAGAGGTTCCACCTATCGGTCAAGGCGCCTGAAATTTCAAGATCTAGGCCGCGACTTCGCCTTTGCCTTCGGCGATGCTGTTGGCGGTATTTAGCGGATCTTGGATGGCTCTGTTTTTCTTGCACTACCTGAAAATAGTGCGACCGCGGTGTTTAGCGCGCCGTCAAAGTACTCTGATTTTACGCCCGTTTCTACGTTGTAGCCTACGATCGGTTTTAGGATGTTTTTGCTCGCGTCCGTCGCACTTTGAGGTTTAAATATCTCTGCGTAGCTAACATACCAGCTGTGATTTTTAGCAAAATCCCAAGTAAGACCCGCATAAGGCGCGAAAGTGATTTTTTTGGTGAGATCTAACGTCTTTTTTTGCTCGTGTGGTTTTTGAGGTCGTCCCACTTTTTGTCGTATTTTACGCTGGTAAATCTGCCACCTACTAGCAAGTGCCAGTCATCCGTGAAGTTATATCTCGTACCGACACCAAAGGCGCGCTGGTAAATTTTTGAGTCGTGTATAGGGTCGTCATCCGTTATCGTGCTACCGTTCCAGTTGGGCTCGGCTATCGCGGCGCCGTTCCAGTTATAGCCCGATACCAAGCGAGCTTAGGCTGGCGTTTGGCGCCCATTTGTCGTGGCGGGTAAATTTCTCGCGAGAGAGCGAGCCGTTTACGAAAAACTCGTGCTTATGCCCGAAAAGCTCGTATTTGCCGTCCGCGCCGAGTTTGCCGATTACCTCGTCCGATTCGTTGTCGTATTTTCTAAATCTCAAGTTGTGCGTCGGTCTTGCGATCGCGACGTTATATGGGTTCGTGCCGCCCATCGCGCCAAATTTAAACATACCTTCGCTTTTGGTGTAGTTTAGTTTGGTGTAGATTTTTCGTATCGTCGCTAAGTTGATGCGAAAGCTCGGTAAAGGCGTTAAATTTCTCGTATTCGCTTTTGTCCCAGCTCTGAACCGAAATAGCTTTTTGCGGCTCAAATTTAAAAGATTGCCGCCAGCATCGCTAGCCGGTACGCCGTAGATATCGTGAGACGCCGATCGTTCTTTGCCAGATGAGGGCCTGTAGTTAGCATCGTTTTTATCGAGTGAGATCAAACTCAAACGTACTGCCCAGCGCCTCCTCGGTGACCGTTTTTGTGATTTTTAAACGAGCCTGTTTTGTTTAGGATTCCGATTAGTCTACCGCGGATCGTGCCGTCTGTGTTTAGCGCGTTGGTTACGTCAAACGAGCCTCTGTAGTTGTTCCAGCTGCCCATACCTAGCCCTAGATTTATTCCAAGCTCGTCGCCGGGGCGCTTTGCGGACTAGATTTACCGTGCCGCCAGGCTCGCCGTTACTCTGCGTAAGTCCCGCTACGCCGCGTAGTACCTCGACGCGGTCGTAAAACTCGAGATCCGTAAATTCTTTGAAAATCCAAGCGTACCTTGAGCCGTGATAGATACCGAGGATGCGACGCCGTCTTCTTGGATGTTGTCGATGTTAAATCCTCTAGAGACGATGCGGTCGCGCCCGCTGTCGCGATAAAGCGTGATGCCGCTCGCGTAGTTCATCGCCGTATCGACGTCTTTTAACATTGGGTCTTTGATGAGCTGATTTGAGACGACGGAGACTGATTGCGGAGTCTCGCGGATACTGAGATTTAGACCCGTGGCGGTGCTCATATTTCCCGTCGTATACGAGCCCGTACCCTCGGTTGTCGATGAGATCGGCTTTACCGTATGCGGTGACCTCGCCGAGGTTTGCATCGACTGCGTAGAGCGACAGCAAGGCAGATAGATAAGCCTATAGATTGCATTGAGCGTTCAAAAGTTCTCCTTAATATTGATAATGATTAGGGCAATTATATATCATTTAAGAAAAATAAAGAACAAATAAGACGCTAAATAAGACAAAACAGGGGGTTAAGTGAGCGGATGAGATTTGGTATTTTAAGTGAGTGAATAAAAAGCGAAGGTGAAATTGGATCAAATTTAATTAGCGAGCGCCATAATCCGCTCGCTATTTAAAGAAATTAAGCACCTATGATGATGTGGCTAGCTTTGATTATAGCAGTTACTTCATCGCCAGCTTTTCAGAGCTAGATTTTTAGCAGACTCGTTAGTGATGATAGCGCTTAGCTTATCGCCGCCTGCTATCTCGATATCTACTTCAGCATTTACCGCGCCCTCTACTACTTTTGTTACCTTACCTTTTAGTTGGTTAGTAGCGCTTAGCTTTAGACCGTTCTCGCCTTTAGCTACTATGATAGAAGAAGCTTTAAATAGATAAACTACCTTTTTACCTGCTACTAGAATCTAGAGCCTTTTGGCTATCTACGGTTACGGTTGCTTTTACGGTCTCTCCGCCTTGTAGTTTTGCTACTATTAGAGAGTTTACCGCTCCCTCTTACCTCTGTGATTTGTGCGGCTAGTTGATTTCTTGCGCTAAACATTGCGTTTTCCTTTGTGATTAAATTGATTTCGTATTAAAATCTGATGGCGAATATTAACAACTTAAACTTTCATGAAAACTTAAAAAACGAATATGCAAATTCTAACTTTGTCACTAAAATATTCTACATTAACGATTATCGGATTTTAGGTATTTTGATAAATGAAGTAGAAAATTTAATTTCGTAAGTTGAAATTCGGGACAAACATTTTTGGGTTAAATTGAGTGAAAATAGAGCAGGGCGGCTAAATTAACCGCCCGATTTAATCAAATTGAGCCCTAAGTCGCGTCAAATTTGCCGTCTAAAAAGCAAATCAGATAGGTAGGACGCGGATATTTGGGCTGAGGTTTTTCTTGAAGCACGTTTTCGATCGCGTATAGCGTGCCCGTCGCACCGCTCGCGCAGCCGCTACAAGCACCCATATAGCGGATATAGACGTCAAATTTGCCCTCGGCGTCTTTTTGTAGATCGAGGATCTCCATGTCGCCGCCGTCCATCATTAGCATTGGGCGGATATCTCTATCGATAACGCTCTCGATGGCCTTTAGCTGACCCACGACAGTCATGCTCTCAAAGCTCACGTCGTCCATTGCCAGAAACCTGCGCGTCGATAACGGCTTGCTTTTTCTCCTGCTCCATCTCAGCTCTGGTGTCTGCGAGGATGTCCACGAGATAATACTCGCGCTTTTCGTGATCCGCCGGGCGTACGCAGGACTTGCAAAAAGCGCCTGCTTTGGTGTATTGCGTGATCTCCTCGACCGTGTGTAGGTCGTTTAGGCGGATGACCTCTTTGATCGTGCCTAGGCTCACGCGCGCGCACTCGCACACGATGATCTCGTCCTCGAAATGCTCAGGATCCACGCCCTTGTACTGCGCTGCGGCAGCCTTGATGACGTCGTAGGCCATGACCGAGCAGTGCATCTTTTGCGGCGGGACGGCAGGGGACGCCAGGGCGTGTCGCGCATGGCTTTTTCCACGTCGATGTTGGTGATTTTGACCGCTTCGTCCACAGTCTTGCCGATGCAAAGCTCAGCCATCGTATCAGGCTCGCCACTGCCGTGCCGCAGCCAAAGCTTTTTAAATTTAGCGATCCATGATGCGGTCGGTTTTCTCGTCTACGAGCCAGTACAGCCTCACCGCATCGCCGCAGCTCTCTGCGCCAAAGTCCGCCACGATGAGCTTGCCGCCTCTTGCTTTTGCCTCGTCCTCGGTGATCTCGCCCATAAATTTGGGGTTGATTCATGCGGTCTTGGACGTTTTGGGAGTATTCGTCCCAGATGGAGCCGCCGATTAGATTATTTTTGCCATTTTATTTCCTTTTTAGAGGCGTTGTCTTTTTGCTTTATACTTCGTTAAAATCTCGCTCAGCTGCGGTTACGGACGACTAGTCCGCGCCCTTGCTTCGGTCGATTTTGCCTCGTCTAAAACCAAAATACTGCCGCCTGCTTCCTTTCTAAATTTAACTCAAATTTGGACTTTTTAGGCTCAAATTTCAATTAAATTAACTTCAAATTGACCGCAAAACATTAAGGCGAAGTATTTTGTAGAAACATTTTGCTTCGCAAAAACGCTACGCTTGTTTTGAGATGAATTTGAATGTTGTGCTGAAATTTCCGTCCCAAGGCTAGACATATAGTCTGCCACAGGGCGAAAATTTTAAACTCATTCAAAGGCGCTCAAAAGGCAAGCCGTTACTTGCCGTTAGGGTTGTAAGCGTACGTGCTTGAAATAGCTCGCAACCTCACCACCGCCTTTTTTTGATATGCTCTATCGCGTAGTCGATCTCTTCTTCGGTATTAAACCTCGACAGCGACAGTCTTAGCGCCGTATGCGCCAGATCGCTACTAGCTCCGATGGCTTCCATTATCGGGTTGCTCTCTAGTGTCTCGGATGCGCACGCCGAGCCTGTAGATGCCGCGATACCGGCCTGATTTGAGATCCCATAGCATCGCCTCGCCCTCGACGCCTTTTTATGGCCGCCAGGATGGTGTTTGGTAACCTGTGAGCGCGCTCCCCCACGACCGAGACGTCTGGTAGCTGCAGCAGCGCATCCTCGAGCTTATCGCGCAGGCGTCTAACGTGCAAATTTTCAAACTCGATTAGTTTGTTGCTGTTTTCCAGCGCTTGCGCCATACCGACGATACCCGCGACATCGAGGCGTTCCGCTACGTCTGCCGCCCATGTGCTCGCCGCCGTGAAGCAGACTAGTTAGCTTTTTGCGAATCGCTTGATGTATAGGCCGCCTACGCCCTTTGGTCCGTGAATTTATGCGCCGAAAAGCTCATAAAGTCCATGCCCATCTCGCGCACGTTTATCTTGATCTTGCCCACGGTTTGCGTCGCATCGGTGTGAAATAGCGCACCGTGCTCGTGAGCGATCGCCGCGCACTCTTTTATCGGGAAAAATAGTGCCTGTTTCGTTATTTGCCCACATGATGCTAACGAGCGCGGTTTTGTCGTCGATGAGCTTTCTTAGGTCGTTTGGATCGAGCAAGCCGTTTTCGTTTACGGGTACGTAGCTCACGCGCACGCCGTATTTTTGAGAAACTCAAATGTCGCCGAGATCGCCGGGTGCTCGACGGCGCTAATTACGACGTGATCCTTTTCTTTATTTAATATATGATCGAAAAATACACCCTTAGCCACCCAGTTATTGCTCTCGGTGGCACAGCTTGTTACCACGATATCGTCGTTATCGCTCGCGTTTATGCCAGCATAGAGCTGATCCATCGCGCGGCGAAGCGCAGGGTGCGTCTCGGAGCCAAATTATGAAGCAGAGTTTGGGTTGCCGTATTTTTCACAAAAAAACGGCTTCATAAGCTCGAAAGCTTCGGGATCGACCATCGTCGTGGCATTGTTGTCTAGATATACTCACGCTTGACCTTTATCAATTAGGATATATTTTATCCCTTTTTATTTTCGCGACGATAATATAACAAATTTTTATAAATTGCAGTTAAATTTTAGCTTAGTTTTTTTCAAATTTAAGCGGTTTTTGATAGAGTTTATATATTGAAATTCCTTATCAAATAAGCAAAACATCGTCCTTTCGGTCAAATTTGAGATAAAAAGATAAAATATATCCTAAATTGGTTTGATTTCTTAAGGTTTTTAGAAAAATTTAAAAATTAAAATTTTCGAGATCTTGGTGAAAAGTTTGGCGAAAATAATCCGAAATTTCTGCATCGACTCGGGATAAATTGTATCTTTGCTCAGTTAAAGTTGACGCGTGATAAAGACGAGAGCAGGCGTCAAATTTGAAGTCTGCTGAATGTTCCTGGCGTCGTAAATTTGATCGTCCAAGGCGCGTCCGCGATATCGGCGTCTAGTTTTGCCGCAAAATACTCCCGCACCGCTGCGTAGTCTGATTTTGAGATGAAATAAATATTTATAACGCTCGTTTGACTAAACATGGCAAGGTTGCAAAAGTAGCTTAAATTTACGTCTTTGTCAAAGGCTCTGAGCACGCATTTGGCGAAAAATCAGCGCATAAAAAAATAAATGCAGCCAAGACGAACATAAACGGGATCACGATCACAGAAAGCGGATTTTTGGTATCGCTCCTAAAATTTGATGAGGGCGATTTTCGTATTTGGGCGATATCTGCTAAAGTTATCGTTACTCCCTTTTTGGTTTGGAAAATTTTTATCTTCGTAAAGGTAAACGAGCGAGGGATTTTTGAGTTTTTTTGACTAAGTCGGCGGCGGCTAAAGCGTTCGCAAAAAAATCACGGACGCAAACATCCAAATAAACCCGTGGGTTCGCATTGCTTCCGCTGTGAAAAACCTCTCAAAATGAGCCGCTTTGCCAATCTACCATGCCGCTAAAAAAATATCAGAAATATCATAGAAAGGTTAATGATAAGCAAGAAGAAGGCGCAGCCGGCCGCGATGCGGTAAAAATCGTCCTGTAAAACCAGCGGATTTTTCGTCGTAGTTTCTGCTCAGGTGATCCTTTGTGCGCGCGCGATAAAAATACTTGAGCTCGGTTTAACTCGTCGAGTTTAAGAACCGGCAGGATAAATCGTGCGCCAAAGTTTGCCCAAAAAAAGCCTAGATTGACTAATTTATCCCGCCTAGCAGCTCTTGCGTCTGCTCGAAGCTAAAAGCCCTCTTCGGAGTCTTGTTTTAGGGAAGTTATCTATAAATTCTTTTTTTGAGATAGCAAGATCAAGCTCTTTGTCGCTGCCTTTTTGATACGCGCCGATGCGTAGCAGGGACCTCGTTTTCTTTGAGGAGCGAGTAGAGGCGCTTTAGCTTGGCGGCGTTTGCCCTGTGCTCTTTGGTCGCGATGTCGCTCATCACGCGCGAGGCGGAGTTTAGGATGTTTATAGGCGGATAGATGCCAAAGTCCGTCATCTCGCGGCTAAGCACGATGTGGCCGTCTAGGATCGAGCGGCTCTGGTCGGCTATCGGATCGCTCATGTCGTCGCCGTCTACTAGCACCGTAAAAAGGCCGTTATGCTTCCTTTGCCCTCCTCTTTGCCAGCGCGCTCCATCAGCTGAGGCAGTAGGGTTAGCACGGATGGCGGGTAGCCCTTAGATGTCGGTGGTTCGCCCAGCGCCAGCCCGATCTCTCGCTGCGCCATGGCAAACCTCGTCACGCTATCCATGATAAAAAGCACGTCTTTGCCTTGGTTTTTGAAGTATTCGGCCACGCTCATCGCGCAAAAGGCGCCGTATTTTTCGCATCAGCGGACTATCGTCGCTTGTGGCTACGATGACGACCGTGCCGCTTAGATCGCCGCGTAAATTTTTTCTCGATAAACTCCGGCACTTCGCGACCGCGCTCGCCGATGAGAGCAACGACTTTGATCGGCGCTTGGGAGTTTTTTACGATCATGCCCATGAGTGTACTTTTACCCACGCCAGAGCCCGCGAAAATGCCAAGTTTTTGGCCTTTACCGCAGGTTAGTAGTCCGTCGATACTTTTAACCCCGACGCTAAAAATTTCGTCTATCAGCCCGCGCTTCATCGCATCGATCGGAGCTTGCATGATCGGAGCGTACTCGGTTGTAGCGATCGCGCCTTTGCCGTCTTTTGGATTCATAAAAAGGATCCACTACGCGACCCAAAAGAGCGTCGCCGACGAGGGATTTTCATACCTTGGTCGCTCTGATAGACGAAGTCGCCGATCTTGTAGCCCTTCTACAAAGCCAAAAGGCGAGATGAGTGCGGTATTTTGCCGCACCTCGGTCACCATCGCCAGTCCCGCTCTTGCTCTTATCTTTAGCGCAAATTGCACGATGTCGCCGATACTGGGGCGCAGGCCAGAGATCTCTATCGTCGTAGCAGAAATTCGCTCGATCACGCCAAAGACGCTAGAGAGCGATAAATTTGCGCCCCAGCTTTTGATTTTAAGCTATCTAAACCCACTAAAATCTCACTTCTTTGTGCGAATTATGAGGGAGAAAAACTCGCGTCTAGTCTCGCTGCTCTTTAAAAAGCAGCCCCGCAGCAGCCGACGTAGTAGTGGTCGAGTTGATCTTGCCCACGCCTCGCATCTCCACGCACATGTGGCGCGCCTCGATGACGACACCCACGCCTTTTTGGCTTGATGACGTCTTGCACAGCTTCGGCGATTTGCTCGGTGAGCTGCTCTTGGATCTGCAGGGCGGCGGGCGAAGATATTTACCATGCGCGGGATTTTGCTAAGGCCCACGACCTTGTGATTTGGGATGTAGGCCACATGCACTCGCCCGAAAAACGGCAACAAATGATGCTCGCAAAGGCTGTAAAATTCGATATCGCGCACGAGCACCATTTCGTTATTTGAGCTATCAAACAGCGCGTCGTTTAGCACGACTTTTGGGGTCTTGCAGTAGCCGCTCGTTAAAAACTCATAAGCTTTTAAAAACGCGCTCGGGAGTTTTAACCAGTCCCTCTCTGTGCGGGTCTTCGCCGACTAAATTTAGCATCTGCTCGACGCAGCTTTCAAACTTTTCTTTTTAAATTCCATTTTTAAATTTTCTTGCATTTGCGTTCCTGATTCATTTCGTTATTTAAATGTGATAAACGATTTTACTGAATTCGCCTTTCGCGCGCTTAAATTTATACTATGAATAAGGAAAAATTTCTTGCTACACTCTAGGGAAAATTTTTTATTTTTTTAAAGGGAATTTAATGCAAATCAAAAACCAAGGCGATCGACGCCGTAAACGCTTCGCTAAGTGCGAAAATACCGAGCGCGGACGTACAAATCCAAACTCGAAAAACGCTGCTAAAAAGCTGCGAAAAATATGAAAATAGACGGATTTAGAGCGGGCAAAGTGCCTGTAAACGTAGTTCTAAAACGTTACGAAAAAAAGAGCTAACCGCCGATGCCGAGCAAGACGCGCTAAAAGACGTCATAGACGCTGGGACTAAAAGAGCTAAATAGAAAAATTTGAAGAGGTTATCGGCGAGCCGATCGTGACTACGGTGATAGAGGCGAAAACGAGATAGACGCGGAGATCGAGCTATCGTTTAAACCGGTTATAAACATCGACGGCTACGAGGAGCTGATAGAAAGGGCGTCAGCACTCCGCGCGTAACTAAAAGAGATCGACGAGAGAAAAACGAAAGTTTTAAAAATGATGGCTCCGCTAGAAAAAGTGGAAAAAAAGAGGCGCTTGAAAAGGGAGATTTTGCTCGAGTGACTTCGAGGGCTTCGTAGACGGCGCGGCGTTTGAGGGCGGCAAAGCCGAAAACTACCTGCTAGAAATCGGCTCAGGTCAGTTTATACCGGGCTTTGAGGACGGCATGATCGGGCTAAAAGTCGGTGAAGAGCGTGACGTGAAGGTTAAATTTCCCGGCCGAGTACGGCGCTGCGCACACCTGCGGGCAAAGACGCGACGTTTAAAGTAAAGCTACACGAAATCCAAGGTAAAAAGTGCCTGAAGAGATCGACGAAGAGACGCTAAAACGCATCATGCCGGGCGAGGAAAAGGTGAGCGTCGAGCTGTTTGAAGAGAGACTAAAAAGAGCAGATCAAAGCCGAGAAGCACGCTAAAAACGTAAACGAGGAGCTAAAGCCTAAGTTTGCCGACGCGATCGTGGCTAAATTGACTTCGACGTGCCGAAAAACATCGTAGAGCAAGAGATGGATATGCAATTCCGCAGCGCTTGGGAGTAGCTTTACGCCTGAGCAGATGGCCAAATTGAGAGGATAAAGACGCTCTAACTAAGCAGCGCGAGACATACCGCGACGACGCCGTAAAAAGTGTGAAGCTAACGTTTATAATAGACGAACTAGCGCGCCGCAGAGATATCAAAGTAAGCGACCAAGAGCTGATCCAAGCGGTGTATTTCGAGGCGTATCGCTCGGGCGTAGATCCTAAGCAGCACCTTGAAAACTACAAAAACCAAGGAATTTTGCCTGCGATCAAAATGTCGATGATCGAGGAGAAGCTATTTAACGAGATGTTTACGCTAAAGAGCGATAAGAAAGAGAAAAAGGCGGAGTAATGAGCTACTACATCCCCTACGTCATCGAGCGTACGAGTAAGGGCGAGAGAAGCTACGACATCTACTCGCGCCTGCTAAAAGACCGCATAATAATGCTTAGCGGCGAGATCGAGGACGGCATGGCCTCTGCGATCGTGGCTCAGATGCTGTTTTTAGAGGCTGAAGATCCGGACAAAGACATATATCTATATATAAACAGTCCTGGCGGCGTGATAACGAGCGGATTTAGCATTTACGATACGATGAACTACATCAAGCCCGACGTCTGCACGATCTGTATAGGGTCAGGCGGCGTCTATGAGCGCGTTTTTTTACTTAGCTGCGGCGCGCAGGGGCAAGCGTTATGCGTTGCCAAATTCGCGCATCATGATCCACCAGCCTTTAGGGCGGCGCGCGCGGACAGGCGACGGATATAGAGATCCAGGCGAAGGAAATCTTGCGTATGAAAGAAATTTACTAAACGCTATCCTAGCTAAAAATACGGGTCAAAAACTAGCCAAAATCCAAAAAGATACCGACAGGGACTTTTTCATGAGTTCTGCCGAAGCCAAAGAATACGGGCTTATAGATAAAGTTTTAGAGAAGAGCTTTAAGTAAAGAGTAGATTTTGATAAAGTTGGATAACAAAAAAAACGAGACCGAAGTAGTAAAAAAAGATGATGAAAAAGCTGTAGATAGTAGTTTTAATATCTATAGCTTTTCTGAGGAAACTATCATTAGGGGAGTTAGCCGAGGAAAAATATTCCGTCAATCCCTAAAAAAACTACACCGTTTTTGAAAAAGATGCTCGAAAAACAGTCCGATGAGTTTAAGAAAAAGTAGGCGAGATCATAAAGATCGAGGACGAGGTCGGCAGACTCGAGGACGATAGACAAATAAATATAGAGCGCGAAGTAAAAATAGCTTTATGCAAATAAAAAGCATGTTACAAGCTGTCGCTCTCATATATAAAAATTTGGGAGTTTTAAAAACTATCATCAAAAAACGCTCGGAAAGCCTAGATCCAAATGTAAATTTGATCACGATACAAAGCGTCTTTAACTCTTTTTAACGAAGACCTAAATAGACTAAATTCGCTAATGGATAAACACGTTGAGGTGATAAAAACTAGTTATGAGGAGATTGGAAAAGTTTTCAAACTAGTTGAAGAGCAGTCTATATATGATGAAAAATTTGACGTGTATAACAGAAAATTTTTCCTCAAGACGCTCGGTATCGAGTCTGAAAATATAAAAAAATACGACTATAAATCCTCTGTGATGCTACTAAAACCAAAGGATAGCGCGCTGGACGGTATCGGATCAAAAGGCAAGTTGGCCGTTTTAAAAAATATATCTCGCATGTTGCTTCGTACATCGAGGCGCAGCGATATCTTGTCGCACTACGGCGGAGGATGTTTTGCTATGCTGATGAAACATACCGACATAAGCGGCGCGCAAAAAGCCTGCAAACGTATAACCGATATGTTTTACGACACTTCTTTTATGCTAAACGGCGAGAAATACGAGTTTGATATGGAGGTCGTTACTTTTGATCTAAACATGACAAAAACTATCGAAGAGATGCTATCTTTGGCGCTTGATTCGCTTGTAAACACCGGCAGAGACGGCGAACACTTTTTGGTACTAGAGGACAAGACTGAAAAAAATGATACTAGAAATCCTAACCTATCCGAACAAAAAAACTTTTCGTCAAATCGCTTGAAGTTAAAGTTTTTTTGACGAAAAATTTGCATAAATCCCTAGACGATATGTATGAGACTATGATCGCTAAAAACGGCATCGGACTAGCTGCTATCCAGACGGGCGAGGCTAAGCGAATTTTCGATCGTACGGTAGTCGACGAAGAGAGCAAAAGAGCAGCGCAAAGAGGATCTGCTAGAAAATCATAAATCCTAAAATTTTATGCGCAAAGAGGGCGAGATAATCTACCAAGAAGGCTGCTAAGCGTACCTGGATACTACGAGGACGTAAAAAGAGCCGAGTTTATAACGCTTGAGTATCAAGACCGCTTCGGCAAGCGCCAAGAGCTCGAGGCGGACGGGCTTTTTGTCGGTCGCGATCCAGCACGAGATGGATCATCTCGACGGACATCTTTTTATCGAGCGTATCGGCTACAACAAACGCAAAAAAATTCGACAAAGAGTATAAAAAGCAAAAACGCATGAAAGCCCTAAAATGCGCCACTTATAATGACGAATTGCGGCTTGTGGACGTCGAGTCCAGCTTTAATCGCGGTTTGCCCGCACTTAATATCGTTGGTCTTGCGGGAGCCTCGATAAAAGAGGTGCCGAGCGCGTAAAATCAGCGCTTTTTATCGTTACATTCTCCTTTCCAGCGCAAAAAAATCATCATACATTTATCCCCATCCGACATGCCAAAAATCCGGTAGCCACTTCGACCTACCCATCGCGCTTTTTAATTGCTTTGCAAAAAGAGCGCGACTTTGAGCTCGATTTTTGTGTTCGGCGAGCTGGGGCTAGACGGCGGCGTCAAAAGTACAGCGAGCCTTTTTCTATCTTGCTTTTTTTGAGCGCGAAGGCGCCGAGTTCTCGCGTGCTGATCCCGCAAGAGATGGCGCAAAAAAGCGGGCGCCATACCGAGTGTAGAGTACGCCGTTTCACGTTGGCCGAGGGCGATCAAATTTTTCCTCGAGCCCGATTCGCCGCCTCGCGCAAAGTCGGCGCCATTCATCCGCTTTTTCACATTTAATCAAAATCGGCGAAAAAAAGCTTCGTAAAAAATCAAAATTTCCGAGCTAAATTTTAGCGACGTTAAAAGGCCAGAGTAGGGCAAAAAGAGCCTGCCTGGTGGCCGCTTGCGGTATGCATAATATTATCTTTGAGGGAAGCCCGGGATGCGGCAAAAGCATGAGCGCCAAGCGCCTGCGATACATTTTGCCACCGCAAAGCTTAGATGAATACTTTTGCTCAGCTGCGCCTATAGTTCGCTAAATCAACAGGAGAGCAGATTTTTCTGCACTCCGCGCCTTTCGTTCGCCCCATCATACGAGCACGCGCAGCTCGATGTTGGCGGCGGATCGAGCGCAGCTAGGATCGGCGAGGTTGGGCTGGCCAACGGCGGGATACTTTTTCGACGAGCTTCCGCACTTTGCGCCGCAAATTTTTAGAGAGCCTGCGCGAGCCGCTGGAGGACTATAAAATCAACATTTCGCGGGTAAACTCAAAAAAATCACGTATGAGACCGAAATTATGTTCGTAGCCGCGATGAACCCGTGCCCATGCGGTAATCTACTCTCAAAAAATCTAGAGTGCAAATGCTCGGAGCTCGAGATCAAGCGCTATAAATCGCGTATTTCGGCACCCGTACTAGACCGCATCGACCTTCACGTACAGATGGATGAGGTGGCCGCGAGCGACAAGAGCGATGTCACGAGCGAATCGATGTGGCAGACCGTGCTGGCGCGTATTTGAGGCGCAAATCTCGCGCTCTCAAAGCGAGCTAAACGGCAAGCTTGACGACGAAGAGATAGCCAAATTTCTGCATTTGCGACGACGAGGGCGAGCGGCGTGCTGAGATAATGCGACGCAGAGATTTTCACTCAGCCGCCGCGCTATTAATAAAACCCTAAAAAGTCGCCCGCACGATCGCTGACATCGAGGGGCTCGCGCATAATCAAAAAAGCCGCATATTTTGGAGGCTTTGAGCTACCGAGTGAAGCAGGAGGGCGCATGAAAAAGCTATTTTTGGGATACGGCGGAGCTTGACGCTAGAGCCGTGAGCGAGTTTGGGCTTAGCACCGAAGTTTTGATGCAAAACGCCGCTAACGCGTTAGCTAATGTCGTGCGAACTAGGGTTTAAAAAAATCATCGACCAAGCGCGGTAGAAATTTTAGGCGTAGTCGGCAGCGGAAACAACGGTGCAGACGTGCTCGCCGCGCTTAGACTTTTGGGCGGCAAATTTGATTGTTTCGCATTTTTAGCCAGCGACAAACAAAACGAAACCTCAAAAACCGAGCTAACTAGGGCGCTAAAATGCGGCGTAAGTTTGATCTCAAATTGACGGAAAGCGGCGGGTGACTGCATCATCGATGGGATTTTTTTGGTACGGGGGCTTAGCCGCGAGCTAGACGAGCGAACGATAAAGTTTGATAAATCTACTAAACGCAAAACCCGGCTACAAGCTCGCCTGCGACATCCCGAGCGGACTCGATAAAAAAACGGTTTATCGCAAGGCGCGGTCTTTAAGGCGGATACGACCGTGACGATGGGCGCGCTAAAAACTCGCGCTTTATAGCGATTTTGCAAAAGGATTTCGTCGGGTGCGTAAAAAGTCGCAGTTGAGGCTTCTCGCGTGAGCTTTACGAGACGCAGACGAGCTTTTATAAAGCGGCAAGAGCGATTTCGATTACCGTTTCGCGTAAAGCAAAAAACGCTAACAAGGGCGACTTTGGCCACGTGTTTATCGTTAGCGGCGAAAAGGTCGGAGCGGCGCGTATAGCGGGACTTGCCGCACTAACTATCGGTGCGGGACTCGTTAGCGTCGTGGGCGAAGATTTAGACCTCGAGCCCGTTTTGATGCAAAGCGCGCGCATAACGTCAAAAAAATGCGAGTCGGTGCCGTCGGCATGGGGCTTGGCGAGCTTAGTAAGGCGCAAAAAGACGAGCTTTTTAGCGAGCTAAAAAAACAAAAAGATGCGCTCGTTATCGACGCCGATCTTTTGCTACGAGCCGCGCACGCTTGGGCTTTTAAACAGCGAAAAAGTCGTGATAACGCCACATCCAAAAAGAGTTTGCGAGCTTGCTAGGGCTTGCTAATCTGGGCAAATTTGATGCCGGCGAAGTGCAAAAAAATCGCTTCAAACTCGCTCAAGTTTTTAGTAGAAATTTTAAATGCGTGCTTGTGTTAAAAGGTGCAAACACCCTAATCGCACAAGGCGGCGAGGTCTACGTCATGACGCAGGGTAGCGCTGCGCTCGCAAAAGGCGGTAGCGGAGACGCGCTAAGCGGTATCGTTGCGGGGCTACTCGCGCAGGGGTTATAGCCCGCTAAATGCCGCGATCTCGGGTACGCTAGCTCACGCTCTAGCCGCTCGCAAAATCAAAATCAACGACTACGCGCTCACGGCCGCGGACGTCATCAAAGGACTCAAATGCTTACGAAAAAAATAGCGGTTTTATTTAGCGGCGGCGGCTCGAATTTAGAGGCGATTTTAGAGAGGCTGCACGGCAAAGTTTTTGGCGAAACTAGGATCGAAGTCGCGCTAACGCTAACAAATAAAGCTAACGCAGGCGGCATCGCAAAAGCCGCGAAATACGGCCTAAAAAGCGTCGTCATCGAGCACGTTAATTTTACCTCGAGAGAGAATTTGACGCCGCGGTCGTGAGGAAATCAAGCACGCAAACGTCGATTTAACGGTGCTTGCAGGCTTTATGCGTATCCTCACGCCCGTTTTTACAAGGCCAATTCGCGCGATAAATTTACACCCGTCGCTACTGCCGCTTTTTAAGGGCGCGCACGCGATAAAAGAGAGCTTTGAGAGCGATATGAAGGTGGGCGGCGTGAGCGTGCACTGGGTGAGCGAGGAGCTAGACGGCGGCAAAAATCATCGCTCAGCGCGCGTTTGAAAAGAGCGCGGGGATGAGCCTTGAGGGAATTTGAAGCAAAAAAATCCACGCAATAGAGCATGAAGTTTTGCCCGAAAACTATCGTGACAAGTACGACGGACAAAGAGTAAATTTAACGAAATCTAGAGTAGCGTTGTCGTTTCTTTCCAAATTTCGCTAATTTCTGGGTTTACCGTTTAAAAAGTTTAAAAACGTAAATTTGCGGCAATATGATTCATGGCACCACTTGCCAAAATTGTATGACCGAGCTCGATTGAAGCGGTAAATGTACCAGTGGCAAAATGTACATACTGGATAGTGCGATGCAGATTTGACAGCTTTGCCTATAGCTCAAATTTGAAACAAATTTACGTCTTTAAATACAAATTTATCTCTTAGTAATATCTGAAAAATTTAAAGTCGAAAAAGCAAAATAAGTTACGACAATAAACAGGTTAAATATCTAAATTTGCACCCAAAGGCCGCGTCAAATTTAAAATCGAAAAGCAAAAAAAGAAAATTCAAAAGAAAGAGGCGGAGAATCTCCGCCCAAAAAGTAAAATTATTCGGCCCTAAATCCGCCACCAAATGCCTTATATACGTCCACGACCGAGTCGATAAGGTTTTCAAATTTGCCGCGATGTCTTGGAGTCTAACCGAGAGTAGGTTACGCTGTGCGTCGAGTAGCTCCAGGTGCCCCGTGTAGCCCTCTTCAAACTGATCCTTGGCTAGCTTATAGATTTTTTCTTGCGAGTGCAGGAGCTCTTTGACTTGATTTAGCGTTAGTTTGGCGTTTTTACGGTTGTTTAGCGCGTCTCTAACCTCGCCCAGAGCCTTTTTGACCGCCGCTTCGTAGGCTACGGCTGCGATTTGCTCGTTGGTTTCGGCTATGCGGACGTTGTTTTTGGTTCTGCCGTAGTCGAAAATTTTCTGCACCAAAGATCCGCCTATGCTCCACGTGTTTGCGTTGCTGATAAATATATTTTCAAAATCCACGCTGGAAAATCCAAAAAGTCCCGTTAGCGAGATGGACGGTAGATAATCGGCCTTTGCGACGCCGATTAGCGCGTTAGTCGCGTTTAGATCGGCGTAGGCTTTAGCTACGTCGCTCCTTCGCAGTAGTATATCTGCGCTCACGCCCGCACTCACTTCGGGCTCTTTAGGGTAGCATTTTAGCGCTCTGCACGGAACCTTTTAGGATCTCGTCGTTTGATTTACCCGTTAGTATCGCTAATGACGTTAGAGCCTGAGACAGCGAGGTTTGCACCTCTAGCAGGCTTACTTTGGCGCTTTCGACGGCCGCTTTGCTTTGTAGATAGGTCGTTTCGTTTATGCCGCCCTAGATCAAGCTGTGTTTTTGCGAAGCGCCAGCGTCTCCTCGTAGGTTTTTAGCGTGTCTTTTAGCACGGCTTCGCGCATATTTAGAGCCACGAGCGCGAAGTAGCTTTTAGCCACACTAGAGCTTATGCTAAGGCGCGCGGTGGCGTAGTCGAGCTTGGTCGCGTTTAGACTGGCTTTAGCCGACTCGACGCTGTTTCGCACTCTGCCCCACAGATCTATCTCGTAGCTAAGGCCCTAAATTTACTTTCAGAGTTTCGGTAGCGCGTTTGGGGGCTGTTTGGTGTAGGTCTCGCCGCTGCTTTTTTTGCTTTAGTGTAGCCGACGTTTAAAGTTTACGCTAGGAAAAGAGATCGGCCCTCAGAGATACCTAGACTTGCGGCGGCTTTTTGTAAATTTAAATAAGCCGTGCGAAGGTCGGTGTTTTTCTCTAGCGCGCTAGCTACGAGGGCGTTTAGGGTTTTTCGTCGCCAAACTCCTTCCACCACTCGTCTCTGATGTCGCTAGTTTCAAATTTATACGTAGATTCACATTTCGTATCGACCTCGGGTATCTCGGGGTCGAAACGAGCAACCGGCTAAAAAAATAGCGCCGCGGCTAAAGTTAAAATTTTATACATTTTTGACCTCCTGTGCTCCGCTTGGTTTTTATCCCAGACTTTGTTGTTTAGCTTTTCTAGCAGATAGTAAAACATCGGTATGAAAAATATCGCTATCGTAGTGGCCGCTATCATACCGCCGATCACGCCTGTGCCTGAGCGAGTGGCGAGACGCAGCGCCAGCACCCGTGCTGATAACCATCTGGAAAAACGCCCAGGGTAAACGCGAGCGAGGTCATGACGATCGGGCGGAAACGAAGTTTGGCTGCATTAACGGCCGCGTCAAATACGCTCTTGCCCGCTAGTCTTTCTTGCATCGCAAATTCTGACGATGAGGATCGCGTTTTTGGCAGATAGACCGATGAGAAGCAGTAGTCCGATCTGGAAAGTAAATGTCGTTTGTTAGCCCTCTAGCCCAAACGGCGACTAGTGAGCCAAAAACCGCGAACGGAACGGCCGTGATAACGGCTAGTGGGATGAGCCAGCGCTCGTACTGCGCCGCTAGGATCAAAAAATACGAAAAATCATACCGAATATAAACGCCGTAGAGCCCGTGCCTTGCGAGCTAACCTCCTGATAGGCCGTGCCCGCCCAGCTGATGGAGTATTCTTCCATATTTAGCGTTTGTTCGACTACCTCTTGTATCGCTTTTTATCGCGTCTCCCGACGTGTAGCCCGGTTTTGGGTCGCCTTGGATCTTAGCCGCAGGGAAAAGGTTAAATCTATCTACGATATCGGGACCCAAAATTCTAGTTAGAGTTGCGACGGAGTTTAGCGGTATCATCTCGCCGCCTTTTGAGCGGACGTAAATTTTACGCAAGTCTTCTGGGGTTGTTTCTAAAGCGGTCCTCGCCTCTAGCGTAGACGCGGTAGGATTTGCCAAAAAAGGCTAAAGTCGTTGATATAGTAAGAGCCGAAAAGTCGAGCCTATCGCGCTAAATATTTCGCTCTCGCTCACGCCAAACATCTGGGCCTTTTTGCCTATCGACGTCGATTTTTAAACTGGCGGTAATTAGTCTCTAGCGTCAGAGCGCACGCTGGTTAGATCCGGGCGAGCGTTTGCGGCGACGACTACTTTTTTCACATCCTCTTCGATCTGGGAGTAGCTTTTACCGCTTTTATTTTGTAGATACATCTCAAAGCCACCCGTCATTGACAGCCCCATGATAGGCGGGACGTTTACGACAAAGCTCATCGACTCCTTCGAGCCCCAAAGCATACCGTTAAAAGGCCCCGTTAGCGCGTCTGCTTGACTATCCGGCGTTTTTTTCTCTCGCTCCAGTCTTTTAGCTTGATAAAGCTGATGGCAGAGTTTTTCTCTAAGCGCGCCCGCAAGCATATCGTATCCCGGCAAAACCCATCGTAAATTCGACGTTTGGATTGCTTAGAACCATGTTGCTGATAGTTTTTACCTCTTCTTTAGTTTTTAGCATATTGCTTGACGGCGGTAACGAAGTGATGACCATTAGCGCGCCCTTATCTTCGGACGGTACGAGGCCGCTAGGAACTTTTTTAAACAGCTCGAAAGTCGCAAAACCCATGACGCCTATCAAAATAAGGCTGATGATAACGTGGCGAAGTACCGTTGCTACGCCCGCAGTGAAAATTTTCGTACTCCAGTCGAAAAAGTCGTTAAATTTCTGCACAAACCAAAACGGCTTGTTCTCTTGTCTTTTTAGCATAACGCCGCAAAGCGCAGGAGTGAGCGTAAGTGCTACAAAGCCCGAGATACAAACCGAAGTAACGAGCGTGAGTGCGAACTGGCGCTGGATAACGCCGACAAAGCCCTCCATAAAAGAAACGGGGATAAAAACGGCCGATAAAACAAGCACGATCGAGATGACGGGGGTTTGCACCTCCTCCATCGCCTTTATAGGTCGCTTCTTTGACGGTTATATCTTTTATCCTCGTGTAAAATCTCTCCACGTTCTCGATAACGATGATGGCGTCGTCCACGACGATACCGATAGCAAGTATGAGCGCAAAAAAGCGTAATCAAATGTATACTAAATCCCATCGCGTATAGTCCGCCAAACGTACCGATGATGGACACTGGAACGGCTAGCATCGGGATGATAGTAGCGCGGAAGCTCTTTAAAAACATATACATAACGATGATAACTAGGATCATGGCCTCGACGAAAGGTCTTTATAACCTCTTGGATAGAAACTTCGATAAATCGGTCGGGTTATATGCGATCGTGTGTTTAAAAGCCCGCCGGGGAAATTTTTTACTTAGCTCGTCAAGCTTTTGCGTTTACCGCTTGCGCCGTAGCTAGGGCGTTGGCGTCGTTTTGCATAAAGATTAAAAAGCGGGATGGAGTCTTGGCCGTTTAGCATCGAGTCAGATGCGTAACTAGCCGCTCCTAGCTCCACTGTCGCTACGTCTTTTTAGCTTTTAGCACTGCTCCGTCCGCGCTTTTTGATTACTATATCGCCAAACTGCGCGGCATTTTTGAGACGGCCGTCCCGAGCGAACGGAGTAAACGTAAGGATTGTCGCCGTCTGAGGGCTGTTCGCCTATTTTACCGGCGGCGTATTGGCTGTTTTTGGATTTTTACTTGAGCGATGACGTCGCTAGGGGGTTAGCTTGTAGTAGGCTAGTTTGTCCGGTTTTAGCCAAATTCTCATCGAGTACTCTTTGCTACCGATTAGCGCCGTGTCGCCTACGCCGTTAACCCTTTTTAACCTCGTCCGCGATGTTTAAATTTACGTAGTTATACAGCTCGACTAAGTCCATGTTTGAGCTCGTAAAAGCCGACTACCTCTAGGATCGAGCCGCTGCGTTCGCGCACGGTTACGCCCATGTTTTGCACCTCTTGAGGTAGCCTTGAGAGCGCTGCTTGGACGCGGTTGTTTACGTCGATCGTGGCTTGTTTGGGCTGAAGTGCCGATTTTAAAATAAACATTGATACTTTAGCGAACCGCTCGAGCTTGAGGTGCTTTGCATATAGAGCATGTTTTTCTACGCCGTTTATCTGATCCTCGATCGCGCTGGCTACGGAGTCGGCGATAGTTTGGGCATCAGCACCCGTGTAGGTGGCGCTAACTGAGAGTTTGAGGCGGGGTTAGTTTTGGGATACTCCTCGATAGGGAAGCCCTTTTATCGCCATTGCGCCCTGCGATAACTATGATGATAGATACGACGGTGGCAAATATCGGGCGGTCAATGAAAAATTTGAAAAACATCACTTAGCCTTTTTTCTTGCTCGTTTCTTTAGGGCTCTAAATTTTCGCCCTTGCCAAAGCTTTCGGTTAGGTCTTTATCTATCTCGACGGGCGCGCCTACGCCGATTTTTAGGAAGTTGTTCATTATGATTTTATCACCCTCGTTTAGCCCCTCGCTAACTACTGCGGCGTCTTTGGTTTGGTAGGTGATTTTTACGTCTTTGGAGGCTACTTTGCCGTTATCTACGACTAGCACGTAAGTCTTGACGTCGGTTTGTTGGAGTGCTACTTGAGGGATTTTAAAGCCGTCTTTTTGATAAAATCCACCCATCGTCACGTGGCCGAACATGCCGGGTAGCAGCTTGCCTTCGTCGTTGTTAAATTCGGCCTTGGCTAAAAACGCTGCCCATGTTAGTATTTACGACGTTATCGATGAAAATTTACCTTACCGTTAAACTCTCCCGGGCCGACTTTTAGCACGGCGTCCGAGTTTGTTTGCGCCCAGAGGCCGCTTTCTTGCATTTTTGACGCGGTTTAGATTATCTACGTCCGAGATGTGAAAGTGCGCCTCGATCGGATTGATTTTGGTTAGGCGCACTAGCTGGGTCGTGTTTGCTACGACTAGCGAGCCCACGTCTACTAGGGTTATCGCCCAAAAACGCCGTCAAAAGGCGCGATTATGCTCGTGTAGCCTAGGTCTATTTTGGCGTTTTTTTGGCGTTTGCTCTAGCGCTTAGTAAATTTGCGTTTGCGATTTCAAGCGCCGAAACTGCTGCGTCGTACTCTTTTTGCGAAACGGCGTTTTTTTCTTGTATCAAATTTGAAATTCTGTTAAATTCGGTTTGAGCGTTTTTTTCAAATTTGCGTTTGCTACGCCGATAGCAGCCTCAAGCGCGTCGTAGCTGGCTTGGTATTTTCTCGGGATCTATCAAGAACAGCTTGTCGCCTGCTTTTTACGTTGTCGCCTGGTTTAAAAAAACTGCTTGGTTACCGTGCCGCTTACTTTTTGGATATATGATTACGTCTTGCTGGCTCGTTAGGGTCGCGGTGTAATCAAAGCTGATCGGCACGTCTGATTTTTTTAGCTACGAATACATCGACCTTTGACGGTGGCATTTGTCGTTGTTGTCCGGCTGCGGCCGCGCTTTTTTTATCGTTACCATCAAAGCATGCCGTAAAAAGCAACGACGCCAATAACAAAACCGAAAAGGGTTTTTACTTTTCTCATAAATTTGCCTTTTAATTTTTTTGGGATATTATACAGAAAATTTGGTATGTAATATTTGTTATAAATAAAGTCGGCTATTTTACTCTTATTTATACGAAAAGTCAAATTTAGAGAGTAGAGTGAGCGTTTTTTTACGCCGTGCAAAAACATATCTATGCGCGTTTTTACGTGCTCTTTGCGCTCTTCTGCGCTTAGCGTTATGTCCTCGTTTAGCAAAAATAGCATTATAATGATAAGGCTCTCTGACGACTGCGGCAAACGCCTTGGCTGCGACGTAAGGAGAGATACATGGATTTAGTTGGACTTTTATGTCTTCGCGCTCGAAAAAAATCGATTAAAATTTTTATCGATTTTGCTTAAAATTGATCCAAAAAAACTCTTTACCTAAAAAGGCCGTCGTTTTTTTGCGCCTTCGCTCATCATTACTCTTGAGATTAGCGTGGTTTTCTTTTTCGCAGATGATGTCGAAAAAAATATCATCGCGAATTTGGTTAAAAAAATCATCCAGCTTATGCGGCAATTTGAGATCTATTTTTCTCGTCTATTTGCGTCCTAAAGTCGTCAAATCCACGCTCTACGATAGCGCGAAAAGAGCCCTTCTTTATTTTCAAAAATTTGTAGATGCTCGCTAGTGACCCGCCGCTTTTTTTGATGATATCCGTTAAACTCGTGTTTTCGTAGCCATTTTCAAGGACTTTCAAGCCCGGCTTGGATGAATTTCTCTTTTTCTCTCGGCGCTTCGTTTCGTCGGTTTCGTATCCATTTTTATAGCCCCCGAAATTTTAAAAAAATCTTAAAAGTATGATTATACTATAAAAAAATAATTTTTTTACTCACTTGGATGGGCAAAAATCGTCCGCCTCTTTAACATTTATTTTTTTTCTTTGTTATCCGCTGCGTAGGCTGAGATTTCTATCTTTGTTGTTTGTTCGTTTGTGCCGGCAAATGCCGATTTAGGCGCGCTTAGCACGACTACGACTCTTTTTTTCGCCCGCTTTTAGCGAAAATGTGATCCTTCGGACGCTCGATTTTTTTATCGGCGCTTTAGCTTCCTCCGCGCTAACGTCAAAAGTAAAAACTCATGCGCCTGTGCGTCGGTGTTTTCAAACAAAAAAATACATAAGCGTTTTTCGATTTCGCCGCTTTTTGTTTATCTTATATAGCTCGCTCGTGCGGTTGATATTTAGCAGCATGCTCTCTTTTTTTGGCGCTCATTAGCGTTAGCGCGGTTGCGGCGATAGCGATGATGGCGCAGTAACCGATGGTTTTAAAGCGAAAATACCGCACTTTTTGCTTGGTTTTTTTAGCGAATTTGAGCTAGTCCAGCTAATGAGGCTAGGCAAATTTAGCCCCGACATTGTTTTTGTGCAGGCATCGACGCACTCCAGACAGTTTATGCACTCTAGCTGCATGCCTTTTCTGATGTCGATGTGCGTCGGGCAGACTTTTCACGCAGGCTTCGCAGCCGGTGCACTCGCTTTTGCGGGTCAGGGCGGCTTTTTCCAGAGTTTGGTTTTGACCATCGTAAATTTCTACCGCCGCGCGCCTCGTCGTAGATCACCTGCACGCTGTCAGAATCTATCATCACGGACTGCACTCTGGCGTACGGGGCAGACGTAAACGCAAAAGTTTTCGCCCAAAAAAACGCGACGTCAAATATCAAAAAAACGCCGCGATAACAAGCCAAGCTCCGAGTAAAATTTTTATGTTCGGCGGGGTTTGAAATGTGAGCGAAAAAAAGTCTTGCGGCGGGACGAAAAAACCAGAGAAAAATTTGCCGCCGCGACAAAAAGCCAAAACGCTCCAGATCGCGACTGCTAGCGCGTTTTTTTGACGTCGCTCTCGGCCTGCGCTTGTTTGTTTGAGACGCTTTTGCGGATTTTTTTAAAATTTTAGTTTGTATAAGGTCGCGATAAATCGCGCGAAATATCGTCTGCGGGCAGCTCCAGCCGCACCAGACGCGGCCGCCCAAATCGTCATAAAAAAATATAAAAAAATAAAAATGATTAGCACGAAAGGCATCAAAAACAGCTCTTGGACGTTAAATTTGGCAAAAAGCAGATGTAGCTCGCTGCGCTCAAAGCTTAGCAGGAAAAAAATTGATTTCCGCCGACGGTTATAAAAAGGCAAAAATCAGCGCGATACAGGTTATCAGGATGTAGGCGATATAGCGTTTGCTAGCAATTTGAAATAATTTTTTTATATTCTTCTTTTGTCATAATTTATCCTGATTACAAAGTAGTGATAATTTTTGATAGATTATAGTTTTAATGCGATTAATTTTTTTATAAATTCTCAAATTTACTAAGATTCTGCTATAATCGCCGTCTATTTTTAATTGAAAGGTGGTGAGGACGTTGCCTGGTATTAAGGTACATCCTAACGAGTCTTTTGACGAAGCTTACAGAAAGTTCAAAAAGCAAACCGACAGGAATCTTGTCGTGACTGAAGTTCGCGCAAGACGCTTTTTTTCGAGCCTATGACCGAGATCCGCAAAAAAACAAAAAAATCGCGGCTCGCAAGAAAAATGCTTAAACGTCTATATATGCTTAGACGCTACGAGTCAAAGCTCTAACCAAAAAGGGTCGCTTCGGCGGCCTTTTTCTTTTTCAAACTCCCGTTTAACTCGCATCAAAGCCGAAATTTGCCATAATCTACGCCATTAACGATCAAAGGAAAAAAATATGTCCAAAGTGCCCGTGAGCGAGGCCGCGGAAATCTTAGGCGTAACCAAGGAAGCCGTCTACAACCGCATTCGTCGCGGAACGCTAAAAACCTTTGAAAAAGACGGCGTAAAATACGTGGTTTTGGACGGCTACGAGCCCCAAGCCGCACCCAAATTAGCGCCCAAAACTTCAAAATCCGCTAAAAGCTCGGAGTCAAAAAAAGCTGCGAAAGCGGGCGATTGACGTCAATGAATTTCTACTCTCGCAAATTGGCGAACTAAAAAGAACAAAAATCAAAATTGCAAGCCGATAAAGATAGGCTTTTTTTCGCGAAAAAGAGCAAATTTTACTAAACAATAAAAACTGAAATAGCTCAAATTTACCGCGAAAGAGACGAGAAACTAAGAGGATTTTTAAGTATGCTCGAGCGTCCGCTGCTAGCTCGCCAAAACGGCGAATACGTGGCGCCCATCGACGTCGAATTTGTTGAGAGCAAGCCTGAAAAACGAGGGCAAATGGACGAGCCTGGCCGAGTTTTTAAAATCGCAAAGTAAGCGGCAAGAGCCTCAAAAAAACGCAAAAATAAAAATCATAAAAAAACATCGGAAAAATCAAAATTTATCAAATTTAAAAAAAGGCGTGATAATGGTCAAAAAGCAAGAAAAATTTCAAAGGAGCTAGATAAAAAAATGAGAGTTTTTAAGCATATCAAAAAGTAGCCAGCTACGCTGCCGTGGGCGGCTTTGGCGCGGTGGTAGCGGCCGGGCTGGCCGGTTGCGGTAGCAGCGATAACGGCGGCGAAAGTAGCGCGCTAAACGAAGCGGCGCAAAAAAACGGGAGCGTTCGTCATTATCGAGGAAACCGCTCCGGGCAAATATAAAGTCCCTAGAGGAGTATCCAAGCAGCGAAACGCGCGTCGTGCTAAAGGACATCAACGGCACCGAGCGCGTGCTGAGCAAAGAGGAGATGGATAAGCTAATCGCCGAGGAAAAACGCTAAAAATCGACGCCGGAACGTCAATTTGACGAGTCCAAACGCTCAAAAACGCGCAACTTTCAAGCGGCGGTATGAGCCTTGGCGAGACGCTTTTAGCATCGGCTGCGGGCGCGATCATCGGTAGCTGGATTGGCAACAAGCTATTTAACAACCCAGGCTATCAGTCGCAGCGCCAAAGTGCGTATAAAAACCCAAGTGCGTATTCAAGGAGCGTCGATAGCTTTAACAAAGCAAAAGCTACGAGCTCGGCGGGCAAATCAAGCGGCGGAAAGAGCGGATTTTTTTCGGCGGGTCTAGTAGCTCAAGCTCAAAAATCAAGCTCAAGCTCGAGCTCAAGTTTTGGAGGCTGAGAATGATAAATTTAAAAAATCAACCCGTTAAATAACGAATTTCTAGGCGAGATCGGCTTTACGTGGCACACGGACCCAGACGGCAGCGATTACGTAGCAGACGAGCTAGTAGAGGTTAGCGAGGCGCAGGCCGAGGCCTACTACAACGCCGCAAACGAGCTATACGATATGTTCGTCGCGGCCGCCCAACACGTCATCGACAACAACCTCTACCACGAGGTCGGTATCCCGTTTAATCTCGTAGATCTCGTGCGCGAAAGCTGGGAAAACGACGTGCACTGGCACCTCTACGGTAGATTTGACCTGGCAGGCGGGCTGGATGGCAAACCGATAAAACTGATCGAATTTAACGCCGACACGCCGACTGCCGTGTTTGAGACGGCGATCATCCAGTGGGCGGCGCTTAAGTTTAACCGCATGGATGAGAGCGCGCAGTTTAACGACCTTTATGACGCGCTAAAGCAAAACTTCAAGCGCCTCGTGACGCTAGATGAGGAGACCGAGAGCTTTAACGAGCACTACGAGGGGCTGGAAAAATTTATTTAGCTCGGTGGCCGGTAGCAGCGAGGACGAGCAGACCGTGAAGCTACTGCAATATATCGCCGAGGAGGCGGGCTTTTCACACGGCGTTTGCCTATGTCGATGAGGTCGTATTTAACGACGAGGAGGGCGTATTTTTCGACGGCGAAAAACTACGAGTACTGGTTCAAGCTCGTGCCGTGGGAGGACATCGCCATAGAGGAAGGCGAGCTAGCTATCATCCTAAAAAAACATCGTCCAAAAATCAAAAAAAGCCATCATCCTAAATCCCGCATACACACTGCTTTTTTTCAAAGCAAAGGCATCTTGAAAATACTATGGGATCTATATCCGAATCACCCGCTTTTATTGCAAGCTAGCGACAAGCCGATTAGCTGGCAAAAAAATGCGTGAAAAAGCCGGTTTTTCGGGCCGAGAGGGCGCAAACGTTAGCGTGATCGAGGCCGATGGTAGCATTAGCTCGCAAAACGGCGGCGACTACGGACAAAAACCGCGCAATCTATCAGGAATTTTACGAATTTAACAAAGACGCCGCCAACAACAGCTACCAAGCGGGCGTATTTTTCGCCTACGAAGCGTGCGCGCTAGGGATACCGTAGAGGTGGCGAGACTTTAGATAACTATTCCAAATTCGTGGGGCATTTTATCAAATAAGGACGCAAAATGAAAATAGTCTGCCTTGATGCCGCGACGCTTGGAAGCGACGTAAATTTGGATGTTTTTGGGCAGTTTGGCGAGTTTGTTAGCTTTGAGACGACCGCCGCGGCCGAGCGCATAGAGCGACCAAAGGGCGCGGATGTCGTCATCACGAACAAGGTCGTCATCGACAAAGCCGTGATGGATGCTTCAAATTTAAAAGCTAATCTGCATAAGTGCAACTGGCATGAACAACGTCGATCTCGCGTACGCCGCGGCAAAAGGTATCGCGGTAAAAAAACGTCGCGGGCTACTCCACCGCCAGCGTCGTGCAGCATACGTTTGCTTGCCTTTTTGCGCTGACTAATCGCATCAGATCCTACGATAATTACACGCAAAGCGGCGAGTGGGCGAAGAGCGAAAGTTTTTCACGAATCTAGACCGCAGTATCGGCGAGATAGCGGGCAAGAGCTTTGGCGTCATCGGGCTTGGCGAGATTGGCAGGGGCGTGGCGCGCATAGCGGCGGCATTTGGCGCGAGAGTGAGCTATTACTCAACTAGTGGTGCAAACGCAAACGCCGAGTTTAAAAAGGCTCAATCGGGGCGAGCTTCTAAGCGGCTGCGACATCGTGAGTATCCACGCTCCACTAAATGAAAAAAACGCGAATGTGATCGGTGAGCGGGAGTTAGTGAATGAAAGAGGGCGCCATACTGATGAACTTCGGACGCGGCGGCATCGTGGATGAGAGCGCCGTAGCCCGCGCGATAGATGGGCGGAATTTGCGATTTGCCTCGGACGTGCTGGAGACCGAGCCCATGCGCGCGGATCATCCGCTACTTCGTATCAAAAAAATAAGGAAAGATTTGATACTCACTCCGCACGTAGCGTGGGCGAGTTTTGAGGCTAGAGAGCGGCTCGTAGCGATGATCGCGGAAAAATATAAAAAGATTTCTTTGAAAGGATAAAAAAATGGCAACTGAGCATAGTTTTGATATAAGCGCAGCGGTCGATATGATGGAGGTTAAAAAAACGCTCTTGAGACGGCGAAAAAAAGAGATCGCTGCTAGATATGACTTTAAGGGGCTGGCGGCTGAAGTGGAGCTAAATGAAAAAGAGAAATTTATCACGCTTCTTAGCTCAAGCGACAACAAGATCGACGCACTAAAAAGATATAGTGATCTCAAAAACTTATCAAGCGAAATATCCCACCAGTTGCGATCACCGAGACAAAAAGAGAGCCAGCGAGCGGTGGAAAGTTTAAAGGCGACGCTAAAGCTAAACGACACGCTTGACGGCGAAAAACTCAAAAAGATCACCAAAGCGATCAAAGACTCAAAGATCAAGGTGAGCGCGCAGATCAGGGGCGAAGAGATCAGAGTGACAAGCAAAAGCATAGATGATCTGCAGGAGTGTATAAAGCTGGTGAGGGGGTTAAATTTAGAACTTCCGATAAGCTTTAAAAACCTAAAATAACAGCTTCTCGTGAGTGTCTTTAAATGAGCTAGAAAAATTCTCACTCCGCAGGCTATGTGCCTAGCGCATGCTTGATTTTTTTCGTCGCAACATTTAAATCCATCTCACGATATTTTGTGTTTCGCTTTGTCATTAAATCTGCAAAACTGTCGCCTGTTTTTTTCATTCAAAATTTGGCCGGTTTCGTTTTAAATGGCAGTTTTTTTGCAAATTTACACTTTCAATTTATTTCACTAAGGATAAAAAAATGAGCTTTTTTTAAGAAAATATTTCTGGCAAGCAAGTCGATCTTGGCGAGCAGATGCCGATCTATTTTGTAAGCAATGACGAAGACTACATGCAGCACGCATTTGAGCAAGCTCGCGAGAGTTTTAGGTATTTTTGGCGTGAGCTTTACTGGGAGCGCCGCAGGATCGTGCCAGCACTTGACTATGCGATGGTAAAGAAATTTGCTTTCTTGACACCATAAACGGCGAAGAGGTGGGCGAACACATGTGGATAAACGACGTAGAATTTGACGGCGAAACGATATATGGCACGCTCGTAAATGAGCCAGACACAGTGCAAAACGTGAAAGCTGGCGATCAAGTAAGCGCAAAGATAGAAGAGATGAGCGACTGGCTCTTTGCCATTGGCGGGCGCGCATATGGCGGATTTAGCGTGCAGGCGATGCGCTCACGCATGCAAAAAGATGAGCTAGCCGAGCATGACGCGGCTTGGGGGGCTTGATTTTTGGCGATTTTAACGATATTTTGGTAGTTTACGAGCAAAAAGAGCATCCAGAAAAATTTGATAGAGCATCCGATGAGTAAAAAAATATGACCGAGCAGTTTGAAAACTACGCAAAAGAGCACCCAAGCATAGCTACAGACGCCGATGAGTTTGGATACACACAGCTTCATCACGAGGCGATCGCTGGAAATTTAAACCTTGTAAATCTCTTGCTAAAATATGGCGCTAATAAAAAAATGCCCGCACGAAAAAGTGGCAAAAACGGCGGCTGAATTTGCTGAAAAATTTGGGTTGGGAGCACATCACAAAGGTGCTTGCATAGTTGGCAAAAGATATCTTTAAACAAAAAAAGGTTTGAAATATGAAAAGTTTTGAGAGATTGGTTGAAGATAAAAAAATAGAGTTATTAAAGATTGCGACAATTTTATTAAAGAACTCAAAGACATTTCATTGCAAACTAGTGGTATTTCAACTTTAATTAAGTTACTTTCAGAGAAGAAAGAAAAAAATACTTAGAATTAAAAGTATGATAATTATAAAGAATCAACACTATCCATAGAGAATCTTGACGAGAAAGAAATTACAGACAAATTGTTTTATTAGAAAAAAACAAAATAGTCAAGAAGCAAAGTTTACACTAGAAAAAAATTTGGATATGAATATAGGGATCAGCAGAAAATCAAATTTATTTTTTTAAAAAAATAGATTTTTGCAAAAAAACACTACAAAAGTCTAATAGCATTACTTGGCTTAATGCCATTTATAATGTATTTTTGTTCTTAATAGAAACATAGGTTACATTCCATTGCCTGAAAGTGGTGACATATTCTCGATTCTAGTTTCGCTAGCTTTAGCAGGGCTTAGTTTGCTATTTATATTATATCTTATGCCAATATTACAGTTGGCTGTTGTATTTTATATGCGAGATATTAAAGGTATCTTGCCAGTTTTTTTCTTCTTTCGATAATTTTATCTGTAGCATTAATTGTTTTGATATTAAACGACATTAGTTGGATTTCAAAAATTTAGAACTAAGTTTTGTTTCTTTTTTTATATTATTGATATTTTTTTCTCATATATATTGGTTTGTTATTTAAAAACAAAGAGTCAGAAATTAATGATTTTTTTAAAAAGCGAGCAGTTTTGGCTACTAGCTTTTCATGGCTTTTATATCTATCTTTAGCCCATTTGTGATATTTTTTTATTAGTTTATAGTAGAGTAAGTAATGATTCTATAGAGAACATAGTTATAGTATCTATTTTTTTATACTATTGGCAATAATATTGCTTTTCTTTCTATTGCTAGAAAAAAAGATTTATATTATTTTTGCATTTTGGTTTTATGCTTTTTGCTGTTATTAATTTAATATTAGTTTGTCTAATTAGCGATAAGGTTATCCAAATTTTCTGATCTTGGAAATATTAAATATAAATATTTAACTGTTGAAAAAAAGCATAAGAGAGGCACTACCAATAGAAATTTGTAACAAAGATTGCAATACTAGTAAGACATACTATAATGAAAAAAAGAAGCAAAAAAATGTTATAAAAATTTATAATATTAAAAGTACTTTCAACTCCTGGAAAGAAATTTTATTATTTAGAAGCAGATGGTAATGTAACAGATAAAAAGATTAAATTCAAACTTGATGCCAGCAAAATAACACCAGGTCCTATATTAGAAAGGTAAATTTTGAACTACCAAGATATTTTAGATGAAAAAGATGAGAGCGTTAAAAAAACGCTAAAGAAAATTTGTAAATTTCTTAAAAGGCAAATTTTTCAAACTGCGAGATAAGAAGCAGCAAACAAGCGCGCTTGATCGCACTTTTAAACGAAGAAAACGACCTTTTTGATAGGCTAAATAGGACAAATTTTGCTGAAGTTTCAAAGAGGCTTGGCGAGATAAAAGAGCAGATCACTCTTGTCATTTTGGATATCAAAGATGAGATCACAAAAAGACTTTGGCGAGCAAAAACTACGAGAGTTTACAAAAAGGCGCTCTCAAAAGAGCCAGAGGAGCTTGAAAAAGGTCAAAAAAATGAGCTACTTTTTAAACTCGTTTTTCGAGAGCCATTTGGGCGAGCACTCGGCAAAATTAAAAGGCAAATTTCATAAAAGAGTGTGTTGCTTTTTTTCTTTAAACACTCAAATTTCTATCGTGCCTATCATCAGCGTGCTTTGCTACTTTTTATTATTTTTGGCTTTGAGACCCGATATTTTCCAAATTACATAGCGCGGAGATGATATTTACAGGCATTTTGCTCTTTTGTGCGACTGCATTTGTCACCGTTTTTTTGAGATATTGGTTCTAGTTTTTTTATCTCATTTTTATACCAAAAAGACGATAAAAAAAGTATAAATTTAAAAAAAGCCAAAATTTCTGTTTTTTTTATAACTCAAATTTCATCTACATTTTAACGCTCATCTCTTTTGCCATTTTTGGCCTTTGCGGCTTTCAGGCTAAACTACGGCTGGGGCGCTATTTTATCGCTACTTTTGTTATCTTACACTGGGGTAAATTTAGCAGTTTTCTTTAAAGATAGACCAAATTTGGCTATAGGGAGTTTTATCTTGCTTGGTGGTTGCTTTATTTATTGCACTTAATATTGTTTCAAGTGACTTTAGTGAGTTTTTTTGCACTTTGGATGTTATTTTTGCTCGTTTATGCTCTCATTTATGCTGGGCGTTGCGAGCATCAAAGAGACTAGGGATTTTTTTCATTTATATTTTATACTGCGATCATTCTTATGATAGTTTCAAACTCGCTTTTATTTGTCAAATACTCAGCCAAAAATATTTAACATAGGCGATGTGGATTATAAATTTTTACTTGTAGATAAAAGTGCGCTAAATGCCCCTGCCAAAAGTCACTTTGTGAGGCAAAAGACAAAAGAGCAAATGCCTTGCGAGATAGATGAGAAAGCAGTTAAAATTTATGGCATAAAATCACTTTTGCAATATCGGTAAATTTTACTATCTGCAGGCAAAAAAACGGAGAGAATGTGAGCTTGACTCAAGTAAGGTCATTTCAAGGGTTAAAGAGTAAGTAGGCTAAGCTTAAATTTATAGAGCAAAAAGCGAGCTAGATATGTAAAAAAATCGCAGGTTTGTAAAAAAATAGAAAATTTAAAAAAATGATTGCATTTTTTTACTCAAAATTTACGTTAATGCAAGGCTAAATTTATTAAAATTGGCTATCCTATTGAATTAAATTAAAATTAACTTATTTAAGGCGATTAATTATGATTTTTAAAAAAATATTGTTGAGAGTTTTGCTGTAAATTACGCTCATAATTCTATACAAAAATCGCTATATAACGAATTTAACATAGACATTTTAAACACGACTTACACCAAAACTCCAAAAAAAGACAAAAAGTACATGCTCTACGCTCACGTGCCGTTTTGTCACACATTTTGCCCGTATTGCTCGTTTCACAAGTACCACTACGAGCAGGAGCTTGCAGAATTTACTTTTGAAAATTTACGCGAGGAGATGAGGGCAGATAAAAGAGGCTGGTTTTGACTTTACATCGCTTTATGTGGGCGGTGGCACGACGCTTATAAACGAGCCAGAGCTTGAAAAAACACTAAAACTCGCAAAAGATCTATTTAGTATCGAAGACGTCTCAGCCGAGAGCGATCCAAATCACATTTCACCAGAGAGCCTCGGCCGTTTTGATGGGCTCATCGACCGCTTAAGCGTAGGCGTGCAAAGCTTTGACGATGAGACCTTAAAAAGAGTTGGCAGATATGATAAGTTGGCTCAGCTGAGGAGACAAAAAGAAAGCTCGAGCAGGCTCTTGGCAAGATCCCAGTTATTAGCCTAGATCTTATCTTTTAACCTGCCAAATCAAACAAAAGAGCAGTTAATAAACGACATAAACGTCTCAAAAATCGATCTCTCCGCAGCAAATCACCTTCTATCCGCTCATGAAATCAGAGCTAACAAGAGAGAACATCGCTCGCGCACTTGGCGTCTCAAACGTCGATAATGAGCGCGAATTTTACGAGATCATCGTGAGTGGATTTGCCAATGGCGGTTATAGGCAAAGCAACGCCTGGGCATTTTCAAATGAAAAAAAGCGCAGACCTTCGCGACGAATATGTAGGCTCAAATTTAGAGTATGTGGGCGTTGGTAGCGGAGCATTTAGCTTTCTTGGTGGCGAGCTAGTTATAAACGCTTTTAACCTACTTGACTACGGCAGAAAGGTCAAAGATAGACAAAAGCCCAGTCATCGCAAAAATGCGCATTTAGCAAAAAAAGAGACTAAAAGTATACATTTTTTTAACAAGGCTTTTTGATGGCGCCGTGGATATCAAAAGCCTACAACGAGCAAAAACGACGCAAACATCAACAAAGACCTATTTGTCGAGCTTAGCTTGCTAAAACTTGTAAATGCGATATACGAAGAAAAATGGCGTTATCAAGCCAACATTTTTGGCAAATACATCTGCGTCGTGCTCATGCGTGACTTCTACGCTGGCATGGACAAGGTGCGCGCGATATTTAAAAAAACGATGCGAAGATCAAACGCAGCAAGGTGCTTCACATCATGAGTGAAGATACCGAGCAGAGTGATCAAAACATCATTCAGCCACGAGCCGCTATGTAAAGTTTGAGTAAATTTGACGCGATTTTGCCATCAAAGTTTGCTTTTTACGCAGACTGCTTTAAATTTATCGCGAAAATAACCCGCCCAAGCTTGTTTAAATTTGAATTTATGCTAAATTCGCCCCGAAAGCGACCTTGCGGGCGCAAATTTTATCAAAGGCGAAGCGGTGGATACGGATAAATTTCCTAAGCGAGTGGGAGCGCTCTTAAGCTATTTTTGGATCCCAAAACGCAAATTCTCGCAGACGAGCGAAGCCTCGCTGTTTTACTTGCGGCAGATGCTGAAAAATTTTCGATAGATTTATGGCGCTAAAGGAGTTTAGGGATATCCTTCACGCGCTTGGGCTAAAAGGCCGACATATACAGCCTGCAGTGCGCCCAGCTAGGCGCGATAAACGCTCTAAAAATCCGCTAAAACTTTTCAAAAATCAAAGCTCCTGGCCGCCTTAGAAATCCTGCAAACCGAAAATATAATCTCCGCCGCGCATTTTAGCAGGCTTTGCGGAGTTTTTGCGCTCTCTTGGCGCAGATTTGACCGCAGGGAACGAGCAAGAGGGCGCAAATTTTAAAAAAATCAGACGTCTTCCATCAAAAAAATAGACGCGCTAAACGATATCTGCGAGCGAATTTTATCGCTAAATCCGGGCGCGCACGTCGCAAACGCGGCAGCAAAAGCGAGGCAAAAAGCGCATGAGCTCGAGTTTAACGTCGCGGCCACTGGCGTCATAAACGCAGGCAAATCAACCCTGCTAAACGCACTGCTGGGCAAAAAAATCCTGGGTGCTTCAAACGTGCCAGAAACCGTAAATTTAACGGTGCTAAAAATACTCGCCCAAGCCTTTTTGCGAAGGTGAAATTTCTGGAGCGAAGCGGAGCTAAAAAGAGCTTGGCATAGCGCAAGATCAAGATGATGAAATAGCTCAAATTTATGGCGAAACAGGCGTCAAATTTGAGGGCGATCCGAGCGAAACGGTGCAAAATTTAAGCGGCAAATTTGGCGCGGAGGACGAATCAAAAACCACATTTAAAAAGCTCTAACTCGGGCCAATTTGCTCCAACCAGCCCGCTAGCAAAAACGGTTAAAACTGACGAGATCAAGCTCTACACTTCGGCGGACTCCAAATACGCTAAATCGGTAAAAAAAGCGTCGAGCTCTACGAAAAATTTGGAGCTTTTAAAGGATAACGTGCGCATCATCGACACGCCCGGCATCGACGACGCGGTGGCTGCGCGCGAGGAGCTGGTGCGAAGATTTATGCGGGAGTGCGACTTGATGGTGCACCTGATGAACGTCTCGCAAAGCGCCACGCAAAAGGATCTGGACTTTATCGTTTCAAGCCTGCAAAACTCGCACGCCGTAAAGCTCGCCGTGTTGCTAACTCACGCCGACGTGCTAAAGGACGGCGAGCTAAACGAGGTCGCCGCCTACGCCAAAAAGAGCGTCGAGGGGCGCACGCGGGAGCTGGGTATTGGGGCGGAGTTTTTCGCCGTGAGCGCCAAAAGCTACTTTGAAGGCGGGCAAAACAGCGGCGTCGAGGAGTTTAAGCAGTATCTTTACGAAACGCTTTTTGGGCCCCTAATAGCCAAAAAAATCTCGCCTTGGCATCGAGGCCTATAAAAAGGAGCTCGGCCGCGTCTGCGCGCAGTTTGCGGCGGATACGCAAAGCGAGATTTTTAAAGCTAACGGGCTCAATTTGAGCTTGTCGCAAAAGCTCGCCGAGCTAAACGAGCAAAAAGCTGCGCTAACTAGCCGCCTAGAGGAGGTAAGAGGCTCAGTAAAAGAGGAGCTGGAGCGCCTAGATACGGCTAAGACGGCCGCCAGCTACGAGCTAGGGGCTAAGGTCTTTGGCGCAAACGCTAAAGCAGCGCATTGCGGATGACGTAAACTATGCGGTCTCTAAAAAAACAAAAGATCGACCCGCAGCGTCTGGCTCGCATCGCGCAAACTACGATCAAAGACGGCGTCATCGTCCCTAATGCGTCAAAACCGCAACGAAATCATGCGGCAAATCGACGTGTGCGCGCAAAATATCGCGCTAAATTGGCGAATTTGAGGGTAAAACGGCAGCTGCCGAGGTCTTTAGCATAAACGATTATTTGAGCTCAAAAGGGATAAATTGAGTGCATAGAGGTCGCAGATGCGGTGTCCGGCGCGGCAAACTCGGGCGCGCAAAGGCGTATCCGAGGCCGCCAAACTAGCTGCCGAGGGAGTTTTTGGGCGCCCAGCGGATCAAAAATTTTCGTTTTTCGAGCTTAGCGAATGTGAAAAAAAGCGAGTTTAAAAAAAGCATATCGAAGCCGCGCTAAAAGAGCAAGAAAAGACGCTCGAAATCAGCGAAGAAGCCCTAAAAAAACGAGCTAGCCCAGCTAGCGCAAACTAGCGGAGCGAGCTCGCGGGAGCTAGAGCGCCTAAACTCGCAAAAGCGAGGCGATAAATGCTATCAAATTTGGAGCTGCAAAGTGTTTGAGGAGTTTATAAACGCGTATAAAACGCGGTATTTTAAGATATTTTCGGACGATTTTTCGCGGACGATTTAGACGGCTGCAAAACGAGCTAACCGAGCCTCACTTTCACCCAAGCTCAGAGCTAGAGCGTGAGCTAAATAAACTCGATCTATTTTTATCTAGCCCGCTTACAGTCGCTATAGTTGGACAGTTTTCTAGTGGCAAATCTACGTTTTTAAACGCGCTTTTGGGTAGCGAGATCTTGCCCTCGGGTTTAACTCCCGTGACCTCGAAGCCGACTTTTATCAGATACGGCGCCGCGCCCGGGCTTAGCGTGCTTTACGAAAATGGCAGGGAGCTTTATCTGGGCGTCGAGGAGATAGGGGCGATTCGTCGATCAGCGTGTGTTTGGCGACGACGTGAGCAGGCTTTGCGTTTATGCGCCCTCTGAGATTTTTAAAGCTGGTACTTTCGTCGATACGCCGGGGGCTAAACTCGCTCTCAAAGGCCGACACCGCCGTCACGCACGAGGTGCTAAAAGACGTCGCGGGCGTCATCTGGCTAAGCCTCGCCGATAACGCTGCGCGCGCTAGCGAAGCCGCGCAGATCGAGGAATTTTTAGCTGGCGGAGGCAAAACGGCGATCTGCTTGCTAAATCAAAAAGATAAGCTAAGCAAGGACGAGCTTGAGCGCCTCAAAAACCACGCGCAAACGACCTACGGGCGATTTTTTTGGGCGCATCATCGCAGTTTCTGCCAAAGCAAGCTGTAACGGCGCAGGCAAAATGGCGACGCGGCACTTTTGGCGGAGTCAAATTTACAGCGAAGTGATAGGCGCGGTCCGCGAGCTTTTTGGTGGCGAAGAGATAAAAAGAAAAGTTTGTGCGCGAAAAGTGCGCTAGACTGGTTGCCGTAAACGCAGATCAGCACGAAAAAAATCGCTAGAATTTACGAAAAAAAGCCGGGCGAGATAATCTCCAATTGACACCGAACTAGAGTCAAATTTAAAAAGCCGTGCAAGAAGAATTTCTAAACCGAAAATCGAGCTAGCCTTTAACGAGCTAAAACACGTCGCAAAGCTCGTTGCAGACGAGATCCTAGCCAGCTTAAAAAGCGTGAAAAAAAGTATAAATACGCGCCGCGAAAAAAACGCTGCTAAAGGGCGAGTATTTTTGAAGCTAGCTCGTATGAGGCGGTGGATTTTGACAGCGACGAGGTATTTTTCAAAAACTCATCTACAACGACGTAAAATTCGCCAGATTTTTAGGGACGTATAAGCGCGGCTTAAGTGCGTTGCAAGAAGAAATCGGCGCTGCGCTGGATGAGTTTACGCTCGGTTGGAGCGTGAATTTATGATTTATAAATCCGAATTTGAAAACGCGCAAAAGGAAGACGAAACGCACTCCGATACCGTGTTTGCCGACGTTAGGACGTATGCGGGGCAGGTTTATAGGGACGTTTTTGCGAGACTATGAGATGGCGAAAGTGTAAAGGACTGCAAAAGACGGCGCTGTTTTTTTGAAAAAGCTAAACCTCAAAGTTGCCGCAAACTACGAAAAACGCCGTTAAAAATCGCCGTGTATTTTCTAAAAGAAAAAGATCGCAGGGCTCGATGCGCGCGCACGAGCAAAACGGCTTTGCACTCTTTATCCCGAGCTTTGACGAGGTGCAAGACCGCGTTTTGACGTCGCTAAATTATACGAATTTGAAAACGAGATGCTTGGCAACGCGTCGTTTTTAAATAAAATTTTATCGGCATTAAAGAGCGAGGTTTGCGCAGATAAAGGACGAAAAAAACTAGCTAAGATCGCAGCTCTATCTGCAGGACACGAGAAGCTAAGGGATGAAATTTTAAAAGCGGGCGAGAGGTTTAGCGGGCAAGATCTCGTTTAAGCGCGTCGATCTAAACTATATTTGAAAGCCAAGTTAAAATTTGCTCCCAAACGGGCTTTTTGTCGTCGTTATGGCGTAAAGGACGAAAGCGCCGACTAAAATTTAGTCGAAAATACTGAAGTAGACAACTGCACTCAGCGCAGCGCAAACAGGCTGCGATACCTAAAAGTAACTGGCGCGGTGTGGTGAAATCAGCCTGCGTTTGATTAAATTCCCTGAAATTGAGTTGCAAGAATCGCGAAAATTTGAATCGCTTGCCAATGCGCCTGCCGAGCTACGAATTTAACGCTTAAAATTGCAAGAACGGCTATAAAGCCGAGTAAGTAGCGCAAATTTAGAGCAAGCGCTATAAAACCCACTCAAATTTAACAAAAACGTTAGGCGAAATTTAGCTCGATTTGAATCCGCCGCGCTTCAAATTGGCCGAATTTATCCGTCAAACCCAACCTTCTTATCCTCGCCGAAAGGTGAGCTCATCTCGCGTTTGATCTCGCTTTCAAAGTCGCCGATCGTAAATATCCCGTCCTCGCGCACGGCGACTTTTTAACGCTGTGTTTTTGAGCGCGAGCATGATTTGCGCGCCGCTTAGCTCACAGTAGCTAGCTGTTTGACGTCGAAAGTTTTTCCTCAAAGCTCGCATTTTCGGGCAGCACTTTGCGCCAGATCGCAAGACGAGCGGCGAGGTCGGGCTTTTTAAACTCGATCTTATAATCAAACCTGCGAGAAAACGCGATATCCAGGCTTTGCAAGAAGTTCGTCGTGGCGATGAGCACGCCCTCAAACCGCTCGATTTGCTCCAAAAAAATATTTTGCATTTGGTTGTGCATCTTGTCTGCGCCGCTGCCGCCCTCGACGCGCGTGCTTAGAAACTGATCGGCTTCGTTTAGCAGCAGCACGGGCTCGCTCTTGCTTTTGGCGCAGATTTCTTTGTACGTGTCGAGAAATTTTACGCACGTTTTGCTCGCTTTCGCCGACGTATTTTGCTCAAATTTACAGAACAGTCAAAGCTAAGAACCTGCTTTTTTAGGCTCTTTGCGAGGCTTAGTGCGCTCATGGTTTTGCCCGTACCCGGCGGCCCGTAAAAGATGATTTTGGCATCCACGTTTTTACGCGACTTGATGCCCCAGCTAGATAGGGCGTGCCAGCACGCGGCGATCTACTTGCTTTAGGGATCGCGTCCAGTAGCTCCTTTACTTTGACATCCAGCACGACGTCGTTTATGTCGGTCGAGGGCTCGATGAGCTCAAATATCTCCTGCTCTTTTACGAGAGTTTCTAGTGCTAGTTTTTTTGCTTTTGCTCTCGGTTTTTGGGTGCATTACGCTTTGTAAAATTTCGTCGGTTATGTAAAACGTCCTGCTAAAGCCGCCGTAAGCGTTTAGCGACTCGTCGTAGTCGATGAGGCCGTTTTCGATCAGCTTTGAGCCCTCGTCCAGTAGGGCGCGATTTTTGATGCGTTCAATTCGTCCACGCTCAAAAATCCCTACAAGTGCGTTTAGGTCACGGTTTGGCATCCGTTTCGCCGACGTATTCTTCCTTTAAAAGCGCGAGGAAAAATCAGCTGCTCTTTGTCGTTTAGCGCGTTATCTTTGAAAAAGTTTGCTCGACGGAGATCGAAAGTACTTGCCGTGTAGCCGTTTTTTTCGATGATGGCTTCTAGCTCTTTCACGTCTTTTTCGAGGCGGCTTTTTTTGGCGTCGCTTGATACGTTTTTGCTAAAAAAACGAGAGCTTGCCGTAAAGCTCCACGCGCAAAAAAACTGATCTTTTAGATAATCAAGATGATCGGCGTAGGGCGCGACTGCGGGCAGCGTAAGTCCCAAACTCGCCCTCTTCTAGAAATTTCTAAGAAAAAAAGCGGCGAGAGCGAGATCTCGCTGTGAAGCAGACCGAGTAAATTGAGCCCGCGCTGTCTGCGTTAGGGTTTTTAAATATGAAAAGCCCTGCACGATCCAGCCGCTCTCTAACAGGTTTTTTTACGTCTGCAAGGCCTGCTAAAAGTTTATACTCCTCGCTACCAAAAAAACCGCGCAAAGCACGTCGTAAGCGCTACTTTGCGGAGTGCCCTCGACGTAGCTTTTTGCTCAGGTGGCGTAAAATTACTCGCCTCGTTTTCGCTACATTTTATGAGCGAGGAAAGGTACAAGATTTTGCTTGCCGCCGATAAACTCTATCAAAAAAACCGCACTACATTTCACCCCTTTATCTGATCCTTTAAAACGCGCTTAAGCACCTTGCCCGTCGCATTTTTTAGGCAGTTCGTCTTTAAAATAAATCGTCTTTGGGAATTTTTACAAATTTCGCCAAGTGTTTTTTTAGATGCGCGCGGATATCTTTTTCGTCCAGGCTCATATTTTTCTTTAAACTGAATAAACGCCGTGACCTCCTCGTCCGCGTGTTCGTCTTTGACGCCGATAACTGCGGCGGCTTCGACTTCTGGCAGCTTAAACAGCACCTCCTCGATCTCGCGCGGATAGATATTGATGCCTTTTGAGATGATGAGGGTCTTTTTTTGCGGTCGACGATAAAGATATAGCCCTCCTCGTCGATCCTAACAAGGTCGCCCGTGCGCAGCCAGCCGTTTACGATCGCCTCGTCGGTGGCGTCTGGCATATTTAGGGTAGCCCTGCATCACGCAGTCGCCTTTTTACGATTAGCTCGCCGACCTCGCCTGCTGGTAGCTCCATCATCTCGTCGTTTATGCATTTTTACTTCGTAGCCAGGCGGCGGTAAGCCGACGCTTGAGACTTTTTGTTTTTGCATCGTATTTGCCGAGACGATAGGCGAGCATTCGCTAAAGGCCGTAGCCTTCTATCAGCACCGCGCGCGGAAAATTTAACGCGAAAAATCGGTAATAGTCTGCTCGGCCAAAGGCGCGCCGCCGCTGATGAAAATCCTAACGCAGTTAAACCAGCGAAAATACCACGGGATTTTTGCCTTTCCGATAGCCGTGTAGATCGCCGGCACGCCTAAAAAAATACGGTCGCGCGCTTGAGCAGGACTTGTTTTTAGGACGTTTGAAAACGGGAAAATGGACTTCACCAAAATAAGCGAACACGCCGCAAATATCGGCAGTAGCACCATCGCCGTGAGAGTAAAGCTGTGAAACATCGGCAAAAAAACACGGCAAATCTATCTTTCATACGCACGTGAAAGACCTCGTGCGCGCCCTGGACGTTTGAGATGAGGTTGCGGTAGCTGATCATCGCGCCTTTTGGCTTGCCTGTGGTGCCTGATGTGTAGATGATGTGGGCTAGGGTCGTCGATACTCGGTCGGTCGGTCAAAGTTTAGCTCGATTTTACAGTTTAGCGCGTGCGCGTAGCTGATATTGTTTTTCGTCACATTCGGCTCTATCGCCGATCCAGACGATCTTTTTGATCGCGGTTTTGCTATCTAGCCCTTTTTATCTCTTTTTGCGAGTTCGACCGAAGCAAAGAGAGATCTCGCCCCGCAGTCGTTTATGATGTATTCAGATTCTTCGTATTTTAAAAAGGTATTTATCGGCACTGCGATCGCGCCAAGTAGCGTGATGGCAAAGTAGCTGGCGATAAACTCGGGCGAGTTGTTTACGATCATCGCGACGCGGTCGCCTTTTTTTATGCCCATACCTTGCAAAAACGCAGCTAGCGTAAAGGCATCTGTGCGTAGCTGCTTGTAGCTAATCTTGCTAGTTTCCGTATAGATCGCGATGCCGCCGCCGTTTTTATCGACTGCGGCGTTTAGCATATCCTCGAAATTTTCGTAAGGGTAGTTCATGGCTGCGCCTTAGAAATTTATATTTTACGTTCAAACTTTATCGCCTGAGCGTTGCCGCGTTCAGATTTGCCGTTTGGATAGAGTCCTGACGCGTTTGAGTAGTAGCTCACGTTGCGCTCTTTTCTGTCTTGGTAGAAGTAGCTAGCTCCCAGCTCCAAAAGCGTCTGTAAATTTGTAGTTAAAGCCCGCTGCATAGATGACGGCTTTGGTGTCTGGCAGGTCAAAGCCCGCAGTATCGGCTCTGGATGCGGCCTCGTCAAACGTAACCGCGCCCATCAGACGGAGTTTGTCCGTTGCGTCGTGCGCTACGCCGATGCGGTAGGCGTTGCTGTCCTTCCAGTCGCGCTTTTTAGATGCGTCAAATGCCGCAAAAAAACGGGTTGCGGTAGTGAGCGGCCGAGGCGCCAGGGTAGTTGAAGTCAAGCTCTTTCCACGCAGACCAATAGGTTCTCTCAAAGTCAAATAACAGCGTGGTATTTGCGATTTTTGTACGATAGGGCTAAATTTGAAAGCTCGCAGGTAGCGGTACGGATAGCTTTGCGCTGCCGCTATACGAGCCGCTCGGAAATCGTCCTAGCGGATGCGCCGGCGCGCTGATTTCGGTGTCGCCTTTTAGATTCATATTTACTTTTGAGCGGTAGGTGGCCGCTAGGGCTCAAATTGAGGTCGGTTTATAGGTGATTGCCGCATTATAGCCGAAATTTATGCGGTCGCCTTTGATATCCTGCGAGGCGGGTAGGGCGCCTGAGACCTCCTGCACGGCCTCTCCTCTAGCGTAAACGGCGCGCAGGCCAAAAACCCTAGCGCGATATTATCGGTTAGCGCGTAGGCGACGCTAGGATTTACCTCGATCACTTTTTAGATCAGAATTTTTTAGAGGTGGCTTTAGGGAGATTTTCGTCCCATCTCATCGACATTCCCGCAGGCACGACGACTGATAGACCAAAGCGCCAGTCATCAAACTGCGGCGTCACGAAGTGAAAGGTAGGTACGAGCGCGTTTGCTCTTTTGGAGGTGAGTTTGTCGCCGTTATAGTGCCTATACTTCGTCTTTGACATGCGCAGGTAGGTTAGCGAGCTCTCTAGGTAGTGTCCGCCGCCCAGAAATATCATATTTGCCGGGTTGTTATAGGCTGCGTCGGGGACCGAAAGCTCGTCGCGACGTTTGAGTTTAAAAAGCGCGATACTATCGCCGCTTTGCTCGGGGATTTTAAAGCCCGGTCGCATTTAGGCAGCAGCAAGTCGCGAGGCACACGCCGATATATTTTCTCATTTACTCTCCTTTAAAGTTTCTTAAAACTTTTATCTCATCCGCCCAGATGCTCTCGTCGATCGTCTCTAAAACTAGCGGGATATCGTCCGTGCGGGGGTCGTTTATGATGTTTTCAAATGTTTTTAAGCCCAAAAAGCCTCTGCCTAGGCTCTCGTGGCGGTCCTTTTTGCTGGCTAGGTCAAATTTCGTATCGTTTATATGCATACCCCGCAGCATCTCGCGCCCGACTATCTCGTCAAATTCGCTCATCACGCGTTCGTAGTTATCTCTGATATCGTATCCCGCGGCAAAGGTATGACAGGTATCGAGGCACACGCCGATCCTTTTTGTCGATGCAGCGTTTGATGATATAGGCTAGGTGTTCAAATTTAAAAGCCCAAATTTGAGCCCTGACCCGCGGTATTTTTCGATAACTAGCTTTACGTTTTGGCTATTTTCGAGTAGGAGATTTTGCAGGATTTGCGATATTTTCTAGGCACATTTCGGGCGAAATTTCGTTTAGATACGAGCCTGGGTGAAAGATTTATCATCTCAAGGCCCGAGCGCCTCTACGCGGTAAATTTCGTCCAAAAAGGCGCTAACCGACTTTTGGCGTTGCTCTGGGTTTGGATGGCCTAAATTTATAAGGTAGCCGTTGTGCGGCAAAAACGTGCCTGGGCTCGATGCCGGCGGCTTTTTAAATTTTTGTTCAGTGGAGATATTTTCCTGGGAAAGCGGCTTGGCCTCCCATTGGCGCTGATTTTTTTGACGAACATCGCAAAGGCGTTTCGCGCCGATACTTGCCGCATTTAGCGGAGCGTTTTTCTACGCCGCCCGCGATGCTGACGTGCGCGCCGATAAATTTCATTGAAGCTCTTTTATGATGATTTTTTTATGCGGTTTTTTTAGCATCAAAAAAGCTGATATTTTTTTACCGCAAACTTCGTATTTTATTGAATATTTACTTATATCTTGTATAAAACCGCACGAATTTGTCATTACATTTATGCCGTCATACAGCGGCTTTGCGCTCCAGTATCTTCCGCGAAAAAAAGTCGTCGTATCTCCTCTAAAAAGAACTTTTTTTGTTAAATTCTTTTTTTCTCAAAACACGCACCGTTCATGCAAATTTTTGTCGTTTATTTTTTTAGATTTACCGTATTTACGCCAGAGCTGTAACGGTACCAAATTTAGCTGGTTTGCGGTTTTATGCAGGAAGCCCACGTCGTTGATTTTTTTAACGGCGGAGTGAGGATGGTGACGGTAAATTGTCCGATGATTTTTTTGGCTTTGTAGCGCGGCGCAACCGTCAAATGCAAGGCAAGCGAGCGCAGCTAAAAGCAAATTTTCGAAAATTTTCTTTTTCATGATTCTTTATCCTTGGTTTAAGCTATTTTTTTATTATCTTTAATGTAAAAATCCCATTTCCGCTAATTTGTGGCCCCTTCGTCTAGCGGTTAGGGACATCGCCCTTTCACGGCGGTAACACGAGTTCGAGTCTCGTAGGGGTCACCACTTCATTTTTACATTTCACAAAAGATTTTAATTTTTATCCGCTTATCGCTTAAACGCCCTTTTATCTAAATACAATTTTTTTCTTAAATCTAGATTTTCTAGAAATTTAACCTCAAAACCGTTTGCGCCGTATTTTTGTAGCATCAAATTTCATTGCGTCAAATTTCTAATCTCCGCCAAATAAACAAAAAAACCAGCCAGTTTAATCGTAGAAATTTGATCCCCTGAAACGCCCTGCGCCTGCTTGCTCAATCAAATTTAAACCCGTTTTGGCTATAATCGCGCCCTAAATTTATAAAAAAAGGAAAAAAATGTTCGATTGGATTTTTTTCGCCCGAGGCGTGGCTGTCGCTCGTGACGCTAACTGGGGCTTGAGATCGTGCTTGGTATCGATAACATCATATTTATCGCGATTTTGGTCGGGCAAAGCTCCCGCCCGAGCAGCGCGACAAAGGCCGTATACTAGGGCTTTCGCTTGCGATGCTAACGAGGATTGCGCTTTTTGCTTTCGCTATTTTGGATTATGAAGCTCACCAAAGCCGCTATTTAGCGTGTTTGACTTTACGATCACGGGGCGCGATTTGGTGCTGATTTTAGGGCGGACTTTTTCCTCATCGGCAAGTCCACGCTCGAGATCCACTCAAGCGTCAGCGGCGAGCACGAGGAGCACTCGGCGAGCAAAGGGGCATGCGAGTTTTCTGGGTTGTTATCGCAGAGATTGCCGTGCTTGACATCGTCTTTTCGCTCGATAGCGTCATCACCGCAGTGGGCATGGCAAACCACATCGAGATCATGATTTTAGCTGTGATGCTCGCGGTGGGCGTGATGATGTTTCGCGTCTAAGAGCATATCAAATCTCGTCGACAACAACCCGACGATCAAGATTCTCGCACTTGCATTCTTGATCCTGATCGGTTTTACGCTGGTAGGGCGAGGGGCTCGGTATGCACGTACCTAAGGGCTACGTTTACTTTTGCGATGGCGTTTTCACTGGGCGTGGAGCTCATCAACATCTACGCTCGCAAAAAGTCGGCAAAATGCGCGCAAGAGGCTCAAAAAGTAAAATTGAGCCTTTAAATTTGCTTTTGGGCGCGCAGGGCGGCAAATTGACGCTTCGGCTTTTTTTTTGAGGCGTCAATGTGAACACGGATGCAGGCGGTAAATTTAAAAAGCAAAGGAGCTAGCGTGGACGTAAAAGGCGAATTTCTAGAGATTTTAGAGGGGCTTAAGAGCGAAAAGTTGGCGGCATTTTCGCAAAAACTTATCAAAAGCCCCGGAAATTTTAGGGCGTAAAAACTCCCGAGCTAAGACGCCTGGCAAAACAAAATTTCGCTCAGCTAAATTTCAGAAAGCAGATCGCCGATTACAAGCCCTTTTTTTCACGAGGAGTTCATGTTAAAGGGCTTTTTGATAATGCTCGTTAAAGACGACGAAGCTAAATTTTAAGCTAGCGAGCGAGTTTATCAAAAACGATGCCAAACTGGGCGGTGACGGATGCTTTTGAGCCTCAAATTTAGCGATACTCGCTACGTAGATGCGCTACTAAAACAGGCTCTAGGGCTCCATTTAGAATACGAAAAGCGATTTTTTTCTACGTTTATTTTTATGCGCAATTTTAATGCGCTTTCCACTTGAGCGGTTTTTGAAATTGCGCCGAGGAAAAAGACGAGCGCTACTACGTGCAAATGGCGGTTGCTTGGTGTTTAGCCGAGATTTTTATCAATTTGACGGCGCGGGGCGAGAGCTACTGGAGAGCGGGCGACTGAGTAGATTTACCCACAACAAAAACGATCTCAAAGATCCGCGACAGCTACCGCGTGACAAAAGAGGCAAAAGACGCGCTTTTGGAGCTCAAAAATCAAGTGAATCTCACAAAAGAGCCCGTAAACAAGCTCGTGCTGCGTCTAGCCGCGCCAGCGGGCGTTGCGATGAGCTTTTAACACGCTTTATAACGTGACGGGCGTGTTTTTTTGCTGCGCGCGTCTCGACGCAGGCGCTGGCGGGCTTTTCGATGAGTTTTTGCTCTATATCAGCGTCGTTGGCGTGGGGCTTGGCTTTGGCTCTGCATTAACCGCGCTTGTTGGCAATGCGCTTGGCGGCGGCAAAGAAAAAAACTTGCTAGAAATTTACGCCGCAAAGGGCGTATTTTTCGTGCTTCTTTGCGCGCTTTTTATGGGGCTTTCGGGCTTTATTTTTACGCCGCATCTGCTTAAAAATCTTAGGTGCGAACGAAGAGTTTTTGCGCGAAGCCATGGCGTATAACCGCGTGA
>BNJT01002233.1_pt1 | contig 123581 bp, 216 predicted proteins | sample 8540491 | NCBI WGS metagenome assembly BNJT01 (sample SAMD00202455, study PRJDB9452) | human saliva metagenome | host: Homo sapiens | reverse complement strand
GGCTCGACGGCCCCGTCCTGGTGGTGGTCGGCTCCGAAGGTGAGGGCCTGGCCCGTCTGGTGCGGGAGAACTGCGACGCCCTGGTCTCGATCCCCTATCGCCTCCGCGGTGGAGTCGCTCAACGCGTCGGTGGCGGCCTCCATCGCGCTCTACGAGATCGGTCAGCAGCGGGTCTCGTAGGCCGAGATCTCACCGACTCTGGGACCGTAGCTGCCCGCCGGGATCGTGACGCAGGTCGAGCCAGATGTCCACCAGGGCCCCAGGCCGCCGGTGCCGCTATGACGTTCTGACCCATGCACAGGATCTGGGCATCGTAGTTCTCCACCGATCCCCGGACGGTCAGCAGGTCGTGGGCGGTCGCGGCCCGTATTCCCGGCACCTTGTTGGCGGCGATGGCAGTGCCGATGCCGGTGCCGCACACGAGATGCCCCGGTCGGCTCTTCCCTCCGCGATGGCCCGGCCCGCCTGGAAGGAAATCTTCGGGTAGGGTGATGTCCGGCTGGACAGGTCCACCAGGGCGCTCACCCGTTCGTCGCCCGCCAGTTTCTCCCTGAGCGCTTCCTTCAGCACGGCTCCGTTGCCCGGAGCGCCAATGATGATTCGCATGTCCGAAGCCTTTCATGCCGGGACGCGTGATACCGGCCCCGGGGCCTCATCCCTGTTCATCCTTGATGTGCAGCAGGAGCGCGTTGCGGACGAACTCGGCGCCGGCCCGTCCCCGAATGCGTGCCGCATCGCGGGGTCCTGCACGTGCATGTGGGCGAGCCCGCGGATCATGGCCGATGAGCGTTCCCAGTCGCCGGTGTGCGTCGGGGTTCCCGGGATCTCACCGAGCCAGGACACGTGCCGGTCCACGAGCCGGCGCACCTCCGGGGAGTCCAGTGCGGCCCCGGCCTGCTGGGCGCGAACCCAGTCGGCGACGAGCCGTTCCGAGCGCTTTCTTTCCACGCCTGCTGCTGGGCGAGGGTCTTTGCCGTGCCACCAGTCATGGCCCGCCTGGTAGGCCTCGCGACCCCAGCGCGCGACCACCTCTTCCTCATGAAAGGTCGTTGAACCCGTCGACAGCACATCCGGTCTCGGCGCCCTCCCTCACGGCGCGCCTCGAGAAGGTGTTCCACGGCCCGGATCTTTCCGGTCCAGGGCGTCCCGTTCCCGGTGCAGCCGCCGGACCTGTTCTTCTAGCGCCTCGCCCTCCTGGCCCTCCGTTTCGCCATTCAGGAGTTCGGCGATACCGGCCAACGACATTCCGGTTTCGCGGAGCAGCAGGGATGCGTTGAAGTCGCGCGACGGCCCAGGCGTCGTAGAAACGCAGCCCGGACCCGGAGGTCCGGGTCGGGAGTCAGGAGGCCGATCTGGTCGTAGTGGCGCAGCGTCCGGGTCGAGATGCCGGCACGTCTCGCCAGTTCCCCGGTCGACCACTCCACCGCAAGTCCCTCATTCCTCGACGTGGTGTGTCAGACCCAGGCTGCCACACCGGTCTCCGCGATGACTCTCCAATCTGCGTGCACCGAGGCCGCGGCGGTGGTTCCGCACCGCTCCAGGTATGCGTCGACGATCCGGTTCCCCGCTGCGCATCCCGCCCGGTCGGCAATCCCACCGGTGCAGCACCGAATCTCCTGGCGGAGGCATCGCCGAGCACCCACGGGGTGAAGTTCCGCATTCTCGTGATCTCCATGCCGGAGATCACCTTTGCCACGGCGGCGTCGTCTCCCAGGCACGGCACCGCGAAGTGTGTGTACCCGCGCTGACCGTGGAGTTCCCTGGCGAAGGCGTCGGCCAGCCCCTCGGCGACGATCTGCTCGCCGAGGGGCAACCGCCATCGGGTTCCAGGCGATCCCACCCTGTCCGTAGCGGACGTTGTGGTGGAAGCTCGTGGGCGGCGATGGCCTCGATCCGTCGCGCACCACGCGGTTCGCCACAGCGTCAGCTCGATGAATCCGGGGAATCCCCCGAACCCCGACAACCCATGGATCTCCCCATGAAGTGGCTGTCCGTCGGGTCCCCAGGGTCACCAGCACGGTCAGCTCCCGGGAAGAACCAGGCCGGGATCGGCTGCGGTAAGTGCCCGGGCCGCCTGGTGGATCCCCGCCTCACACGCTCCCAGACCCTGCGCATCCTTCAGCTCTTCCAGCCCGGTGCGCAGCTGCTCATCGGCCCCTCGACCGGGAAAGCCGAAGGTTCCTTCATGCATGGCGAGTTGGTCCGGGCCTCCGGGAATGAACGGGTACATGCCGTCCATGGGGGATCGCATGCGACGGATGAGGTCAGGGCGATCGGCGATAGGGGCATCCAGGATTTCTCGGGTCGCCGCCAACGAATCGAGCATGGTGATCTTCATGTGTCCGAGACTCGCAGATGACGCACCGTCAACCGCAAGTCGGCCCTACCGGGACTGTCCTCACATGATGTTGCCCGGATCCGGGTCGTCTCATTCCCGGCGTTACTCGGGTGTTCAACCGGTTTCTCGGAACCCTCGTGGTCCTAGCTGTACGAGGCCACGAAATCCGCGCTCGGCTCAATGGGGCGAGATGACGTCAACCACAACGCCGTCAGGCCCCTCGATGATGAAGTGCCGCTGTCCCCATGGCTCATCTCTCAGGGGCAGGACCGGCTCCAGCCCCATTTCAATGACCTGCGCATGGATGGTGTCCACATCTTCCAGTTCGATGTTCAGCAACACCTCGAGGCAGTGCCCGGGCTTCTGCAGGAATGGATTCGTGGTCGTGAGCGATGACAGCCAGCTCCGACTGACCGCATCGCAGACTGATGTACCAGTCGCTCTCAAAGGTCGTGTCGAACCCGAAGACCTGCCTGTAGAAATCAGCCGCCGCCGCGACATCGGCGGACATGAGGACCGGATAGATGCTCGTAAGAGCCACGGGACGCTCCTTTACATACACTGTGCTTGTATACAACCAGCATACATACACTTTGTACGTAAGGAAGACATGCCACGATCCAGCGCTGCCGATGCCGCCCGGACCGCCGAACGGATCCGCAACTGCGCACTCGATCTCTTCGCCGAACGCGGCTACTCCGCCGTTGCACTGGAGGACGTCGCACACGCTTCCCAGGGTAACTCGTGGCGCCGTCTACCACCATTTCCGCAACAAACACGGGCTGTTCAGGGCCGTCGCCAAGCATCTACACGAAACCGTCGCATCACGAGTCGCCACCGCAGCCGAGGCATCCGGCCCCGATCCCGCACTGCAATTGAGATCCGGGTCACACGCCTTCCTGAAGGCCATCACCGAGGCCGCCCCGCGCGCATCCTGCTTATCGACGCCCCCGCAATCATGGGCTGGCAGGAATGGCGAAACCTGGACGCCGCGAACTCCCAGGAACTTCTCGGCGAAGCACTCGCGGCGGCAGGAATCAAGCAGCAGCGAGGCCACGCGATGACCGCTTTGCTCTCAGGGGCCATGAACGAAGCGGCCCTGTGGGTCGTCCACCAGGATTCTCCTGCCGTCGCCCTGGAAACCGCCCTCGAGGGACTAGACCACCTGCTCACGTCGCTTCTCCACTGACAAGCGGCGGCACTCGACCACACGCCCCACGACCCACCCAGGGCGCCGATCAGACCACAAGCTTTTCCGGAACCCGTTTGCAGGGGCATACCCCCAGAATGCTAGCTTAGGTATGCCTGCCTTCTATCTGGAAGAGACATCATGTCAACGCAATCTTCTGCATTCGGCCCCATTGCCGCGAATGCTCCAAGGTCCGTGTGGGATCTGGTCCGCAGCGCACGCGGCTCGATGTACCTGGGCTTCAGCCTTGCTGCCCTGGGCGCGGTGCTCAAGGTGGTGCCCTACGTGGCGATCGTCGAGATCACCCGTTGCCTACTGGCGGGGAACCCAGATCCTGCGTACCTGTGGGGCTGGGTGATCGCCGCGGTGATGTGCATGGTGACCCATTCGCCTCCTACACCTACGCGCTGGGCAACAACCACGCCGCGGAGGCGAGACTCCGTCACGAGCTCCGTCAGCGACTCATCGGCAAACTAGGGGTCGTAAACCCCGGCTGGTTCTCGGCTCGGAGTTCAGGCCGCATCCGGCAGGCCGTCTCGAACGACACCGCAGACATCCACTCTTGGTGGCACACCTTGCCGGCGACTTCGCTAATTCCCTCATCAGTCTGCTGGTCAGCCTCGGCTACTTGTTCTGCTGGACTGGCGCTTCACCGGTCTACTGATCGGTTGCTATCTGCTGATCTCGGTCGTGGTGTACGCGACCGGTATGACGGGACTCAGGAAAGTGTTTGATGACTATTCCGAGGCCGAGCGGCAGCTGTCGGATCGGACCGTGGAATTGGTGGATCGGCATCAAGGAGGTCAAGAACTTCGGCATGACCGCGAATGTCTTCGGGCGTTTCGATGAAGCCCAGAAGAAGTTTTTCCGAGATTTCCACTGACATGGATGCGGAAGCAGAGCATCGGGTTGAGCCTGATCGCCTCGCTGCTGCGGCCCGGACCAGTGTTCGCCGCCACAATGGGGCTGGGCATGGTATTCACATTCCACGGGTGGTTGACCCCGGTGACCGTGGTGGCCTTTGCTCTGGTGTGGGTCGGGTTGCCCGAGGGGCTGCTGACCCTGATGGAGATGTCGCAGAACCTGCTATGCAGCAAAGCAGGCCGCGAACAGCACCCTGCACATCCTGCAAGCCCCGGAGCTGTCCGAACCGGACACCGAGGTTGCCCCGGAGAAAAACGCCCCGCGGTGGAGTTCCGTGACGTCAGTTTCTCCTACGACCCCGGGGAACCGGTCATCCAGGAACTCTCCTGATATGTCCGCCGGGCACGGTCACGGCGCTGGTCGGCTCCTCCGGCGGCGGGAAATCCACGTTGGCCAGACTCATCGCACGTTTCTGGGACGTCGATTCCGGAACGGTGCTCGTCAATCGGGCGCGACGTGCGGGACCAGCCTTCGCGGGAACTGCTGTCGTCAATGTCGCTGGTTTTCCAGGATGTCATGCTCAGCACCGACACCGTCCGCGCGAACATCGCCCTCGGGAACGCAGATGCAACCGACCACGAGATCGAGGAAGCCGCCAAGGCCGCCTGTATCCACGATCGAATCATGCAGCTTCCTGACGGCTACGACACGATCATCGGTGAGGGCGCCCATCTGTCCGGAGGTGAGGCGCAGCGCCTGACGATCGCACGGGCCTTCTTGGCCGCGTCCCCCATCCTGATCCTCGACGAGGCGACAGCACAGGCCGACAGTCATTCCGAACGCCTGATCCAGCAGGCCATCAGCAACCTGGCCCAGAAACGCACGGTGATCGTGATCGCCCACCGGCTCTCCACGATCCAGGGTGTGGATCAGATAGCCGTGATCGACGCGGGCCGGCTCGTCGATCTGGGAACCCATGATGAGCTACTGACCCGGGACGGTCCCTACGCCCGGTTGTGGCGGAACCAGACCGATATCACCCATGCCCGTGAGGGAATTGAGGGAAAGGAACCGGCATGCTGAAGCAGTTCCGCCGCTACCTCGACAAACCAGGGGCCGTGAACGCACTGATCGCCGGTTACGCCGTCTCCGCGCTGCTGCAGGGGCCTGGCCTTCGTGGTCCTGATTCTTTCCTGCGGGCCTTCCTGGGCCCGGATCCGGCGTCCGCCCTGTCGTGGTTGTGGGTTCTGATCGGTCTCGGGGCCGCAGCCTTCCTGGTGAACTGGATCAGCATGGTCGCGGCCATGCGCATCAGCGTCATCGATGTCTGCGGCACCCTGATCTCAAAGATCGGACGCAGGGTTTCGGCTCTCCCACTGGGTTGGTTCCGGGCACGGAGCGCCGGGGATGTGGCAGCCGCGGTGTCGAGCGAGGTAGATGTCCTCTCGCATCTGTCCTCTGTGGTGCTGCCCAACCTGGTCTCGGCGATCGTGATTCCCGGCACCGTCATGGTGGCCACTTTCTTCTTCGACTGGCGACTGGCCCTGGTGATGGCGATCAGCCTGCCCTTCACCCATGTGGTGTGGCGTTGGGGTCTACGTAGCTTGAAACAGGAACACGCCCAAGAACCCATGCTCAGTTCGGCCAGCGCGGGAAGGCTGATCGAGTACGCCCAGCTCCAGCCTGTTCTCAGGGCCCGTGGCCTGGCTGGCATGCAGTGGTCTCCCATCCAGAGCACCCTGGAAGCCGAGAACCGAGGAGTTCATCGGCTGCTCAAGCTCCAGGGTCCCCCCATGGGAGCCCTGCTGGTGATCACCCACGCCGTCTTCACCGGGGTTCTGGTCCTCGGCCTGGCATTTTCCCTGAATGGATCGCTGGACCTGGCCACGTTCGTGGCCGTCGTGGTCATGACCACCCGGCTCGTGACCCCATGTCCCACGCGTTGCTGCACCAAGGGGAGATCCAAAAAGTGCGAGATCTCACTGGAGGCCATCGGAAAAATCCTGGATTCCCCCGTGATGCCTGAACCCGAGAAACCACAAGTTCCCGAGAACCACGACATCAGGTTCCAAGACATCACCTTCTCCTACGACCCGGACACCCCCCTGTTTCAGGACCTCTCCCTGGAAGCGCCACAGGATCGGATCACCGCGATCGTCGGGCCTTCTGGCTGTGGCAAATCGACATTGACGAAACTGGTAGCGAGGTTCTGGGACGTGTCCGCCGGGCGGGTCACCATCGGTGGGGTCGATGTCAAGGACATCGCCACGGAGCAGTTGATGTCGATGATCTCGATGGTCTTCCAGGACGTGTACCTGTTCAACACCACCATCCGCGAGAACGTTCGCATCGCCAAACCCGGAGCCACCGACGAGGAGGTGGACGAGGCCATCCGCCGGTCCCGCTTGGAGAGTGCCCTGAAACGGCTGCCGCAGGGACTCGACACCCCTGTCGGCGAGGGCGGAATGCGCCTGTCGGGTGGCGAACGACAGCGCGTCTCGATCGCCCGCGCCTTCCTGAAGGACGCCCCGATCCTCCTGCTCGACGAGGTCACCTCGGCGCTGGACGCCGAGAACGAGGCGGTACTGACCGCGACCCTCGAGGAACTCTCCCGGGCCGCACGGTGGTGGTGATCGCCCACCGGTTGAGCACCGTCATGAACGCCCACTCGGTGGCGGTGCTGAGCGAGTCGCGAAACCGGTGAGGTCACCCGGGTCATACAGCAGGGATCCCCCACCGAGCTGGCGCAAAACCGAGGGACTGTTCGCGGAATTGCTCGAAGATTCCCGGGCCATCAGCAGATGGCGGCTGGCCTGATGCGCGTCGAACAGGTCCTCTTCAGGTCTTTCCTCGGGGTTCGGCCCTCACGACCGCTCCCCGGGGACTAGATCTGGTCCCACCACCAAATTCCCCAGAGGAGTAGATGTGACTGATGCAGCGGCGCTTTCAGGCGCTTACAGGACCCCTGCTGGACGTGATTGGGAAGGTCGAGCCCCGGATCTGCCAGGCGATCCGCGACGAGCTGACCGACCAGCGCGCCTCCCTGAAACTGATTGCCTCCGAGAACTACGCCAGCCTGCCAGTGCTCGCGACGATGGGCACTTTGGCTGAGCGACAAGTACGCGGAGGGCACCATCGGCCACCGGTTCTACGCGGGCTGCCAGAACGTCGACGTGGTGGAGTCCGTGGCCGCCGAGCACGCGCGTGAACTGTTCGGCGCCGAATACGCCTACGCACAGCCCCATTCCGGGATCGACGCAAACCTGACCGCCTACTGGGCGATCCTGGCGCACCACATCGAGACCCCGGCGCTGGCCGAGTTCGGTTCGAAGAACGTCTCCGAGCTGTCCGAGGCCGACTGGGAGACGCTGCGGGCCCGGTTCGGCAGCCAGCGACTGCTGGGCATGAGCCTGGATGCGGGCGGGCACCTGACCCACGGGTTCCGACCGAACGTGTCGGGCAAGATGTTCCACCAACGTTCCTACGGCACGAACCCCGAGACCGGGCTGCTGGACTACGACGCCCCTCGCCGCGCAGGCCGCCGAGTTCAAACCGCTGGTGATCGTCGCCGGTTACTCCGCCTACCCGCGCCGCATCGATTTCGCGAAAATGCGGGAGATCGCCGATTCCGTCGGCGCGGTGCTGATGGTCGATATGGCCCACTTCGCCGGCCTGGTGGCGGGCAAGGTGTTCACGGGCAACGAGGACCCAGTGCCATTCGCCCACGTGGCGACCACCACCACCCACAAGTCGCTGCGCGGTACCGCGCGGCGGCCTGGTGCTGGCAACCAGCGACTACGCGGGCGATGTCGACCGCGGTTGCCCGATGGTGCTGGGCGGTCCCCTGTCGCACATCATGGCAGCCAAGGCCGTCGCCCTGGCGGGAGGCCCGCACCGAGGCGTTCCGGGACTACGCACACCGAGTGGTCGACAACGCCCGCGCCCTCGCCGAAGGGCTATTGAAACGCGGCGGCACCCTGGTGACCGGGGGCACCGACAACCACATCGTGCTGCTGGACGTCTCCTCCTTCGGCCTGACCGGGCGGCAGGCGGAGTCGGCGCTGCTGGATTCCGGCATCGTCACCAACCGCAACTCTGTGCCCAACGATCCCAACGGCGCCTGGTACACCTCGGGCATCAGGCTCGGCACCCCAGCCTTGACGTCGCGGGGCTTCACCACCTCCGACATGGACGAGGTCGCGGCCATGATCACCGACGTGCTGAAAAAGACCAGCCCGACCACCACGAAGGACGGCAAACCGGGCAAGGCGAAGTACGAGCTGGCCCCAGAGGTCGCGGAGGGATCGAAGGATCGCGCGGCGAAGCTCCTGGATCTACATCCGCTCTACCCGGATTTCGAGATCTGAGAAAGCCACGCTCGAATCCGGGTTGAGCCGATCCACACGCACCAGCGAATAGTTCAGCTCAACCGGATCTCGAGTTCCACAGAACCTCCCGAGAGGTCAGGGCCGGGCCCGGAGTCCCCGGTGGCGGTTGATGGCGGCCAGGATTTCGTGGCGGCGAGGGCGGGCAAGGTGCCCGGGATGACCGCGATGGGGTGAGAGCCAGTCGAGGCCCTCCTCGTCAATGCGGTGCAGCAGTTCGTCGATCCGCTCGGGCATGCCCGAGCGGTCATCGAGGACATCACCGATCCGGTCCAGCGCGTGGGCGATGGCCTGCGTCTGTGCGGCGTCGACCAGCTGTGGGACCGCGGCGAGGTCGATGTCGTCGCGACCGTACTGGATTCTGGTGCGACTCCGCGCCTTGGCGGGTTTGCCGGTACCGGATGGCGGCAGAGACACGTTCCCGGGGCGTCCCGCCCGTATGCCGGTGAACACCTCCGTCGCCTCGGTGGACGACGGAGCGGTCGCGATGTCGTGTGCCCTTTCGGTGACGTCAACGGGCACGTAGCGATTAATGGCGATGACGTGATCAGCGACCTCGAAGAAAGCCCCGGATCCCCCGGCGACGAGGATCGTCGATGCCCCGAGCTCGCTGTACAGGGGCCGGATGCGGTCCACGAACGGGGTGATGGGCTCCTGGGCGGCGGGGATGAGGGCGCGCATACGTTCGTCGCGGATCATGAAGTTCGTGGCCGAGGTGTCCTCGTCAATCAGCAGCGTTGACGCTCCGGCCTCGATGGCCTCGACGAGATTGGCAGCCTGGGATGTGGAGCCGCTGGCGTTTGTCGTGCTGAAACAGCGCGTGTCGGCGCCAGAGGGCAGGTTGGTGATGAATGGAGAGATGTCCACGCCAGTGACCGCCCGACCGTCCTCGGCGCGGATGGTGACCGCGTCCGAGCGAGTGATGACCCATTCGCGACCGTCACCACCAACATGGGGATAAACGCCTCGTTCAATCGCGCGCAGCAGCGTCGATTTCCCGTGATATCCGCCGCCGACGATCACGGTCACACCCTCGGGGACACCCATGCCGGTGACCCGGCGACCGCTGGGCAGGTCGAAGGCGACCCGCAGATTTTCCGGACTCTCAAAGGGCACGACCGCATCGCCTGCGAGGGGCAGATCGGAATCGCCGGAGCGACGGGGCAGGATCGCACCGTCACCCACGAACGCCACCAGCTCGCGCCCCTGGCAGGAGCCCGCGGAGGTGTTCCTGGTCACGCAGCAGGGGTGACGTGTTCACGCAGGGCGCGCCGATCGAGGTTCCGGTGCAGCAGGGAGGCCCTCGGCGACGCGCGGCAGGAGGTCGGTCAGGAGCCTGGCCGCCTGGTGTCCGCGGACCCTGCGCCCGGAGGCGGGCAGGCCGACGTCGATGCGGGCCTCAACCCGGTCCGCCAGGACGGCGACGCTGGTGCGTTCCAGCACCTCCCTGCCCAGGCCGGCCGATGCCCACGAACCCGCCGTTCCCAGTCCCTCCGGCTTCGGGACCATCCGGTGCGCGGCGTCCGCGAACCGGCGCGTGAGGAAATCGGAGACCGCGATCCTGCCCGCGGCGTCGTCGGTCAGGTCGGAGGGCAGATCCGCGACCTCCCGGTCGACGATGATGCGCATCCGAGACGGCGGAGCGTAGGGGTCGACCTGCACGTGGTCGACGACGAGCCGGACGGTACCGATCCGGTAGCTGCCGGTCAGTTGTTTGTACGAGGCGTACCCTCGCCCGTCGAGTTGGGCGAGGACGCGCCTCAGGGTTTCTGCATCACGCATGAACGTCCTTCATTCAGTGGTCCTCGCCAGCCCGGCGGGCAGGCGAACAAGAGCGACGCCACCGAGAACCGCGAACACCAGGGCGGTGATCGCCATCGCGGTGGTGAACCCGGTCTGTTGCACACCGAACCCCGTCAGCAGCGGACCGATGGTCAGGCCAGCAGCATAGGCGAGGTTGTACAGCGCGAACGAACCCCCGAGGGTCGGCGGCGTCGACCGGGATCCTTGCTCACTGATCAGCGTGGTGGCCGGGGCGAGCAGCATCGCCGAGGACAGGCCGAGAAGCCCCATACCGATTCCGATCTGCCACAGCTCGGCCGACCAGCCGATGACCAGCAGGGCCGCGGCGACCGCGACGATACCGGCACCGACCAGCAACCGGGGTGCCGTCGAGGTCATGAGGTGCCCGACAATCGGGTTGGCGATGATGCCGACCAGTGCGGCGATCCCGAACAGCACACCGATGATGGTGCTTGCGGAGGACTGTGCACCGATGCGACCGGGCAGGACCGGTTGCACCGCGGCGAGAACTGCCGCGCCGATGCCAATGGCCGCGACGATGGAGGCGGGAGCCCCGGACCCTCAACACGGTGAGGGGACCAGCGGTGTCGTCACCTGCCGCGGGGATCCCGGGATCAGGGCCAGCAGCAGCGCAACGTCCACGATCGCGATGGCCGCGGCAAGCAGGAACGGAGAGGCAGGCCCGAAGGCATCGACCAGGACACCGCCCAGGGGCGGGCCAGCGAGCACCCCTGAGGGTCACCGTCGACATGGCGATGCCCATCATCTGGCCTCGTTTCTCGATTCCTGTGGAGGCGGCGATCAGGGAGAGGGCCGCGACCCATGCGATCCCACCGGCGATGCCCGTGCACGAAACGGGCCACCAGCAACAGCCAGTACGGCCCTCCGGTGGCGAACAGCAGGGTGGCAGCCACGAGGACGATCAGCTCGGTCAGCAGAGGTCCCTTGAGCCTCGCCGGTCGACGACACGACCAGTGAAGAGCGTCGCGACGATCATCGCGGCGGCGTAGGAGGAGAAGAGAATGCCCTGTGGCGGCCTCCCCTGCTCAACCACGGCGGGCAGCAGCGGAAGCACCGGGATCGCCAAGCCCTCGAGCAGCATGTCGGTAAAGAGGACAGCCCGGCGACGGCGGTCGCGCGGACGGGAGTCGCGCCGGCAGGACGCGAATCATTGTTGGTAGTCATTGTGATGTTGTTCTTTCAGGAGTTGAGCAACCCCCTCACCAACGCCTTGGCTGAGACGTCGAGTTCGTCGGGTTGCGGAAGATCTTGGGGGCGGATCGCCGCCGTCACGGTGAACCCTTGAGCAGCACGAGCACGAGTCCGGCAGCACTCGCGGAGCGAGATGACCCGCCTCTCCGCTAGCCGCGATAGAATCCTCGATGCGACCGCGCCAGCCGTCGAGCGCGTCATTCTTCCCGGACTGCCCGGTCACGTGCGGCGCAACCAGCACGGTCGTGGAGGCCAGTGCCCGGAACCTCGGGTCGTCGGTGAGCAGCCGCACGAAATGCGACAGCAGGGCCTCGATCTTCTCGCGTGCGCCGCTCTCGGGTTCGTCGTCGATGTCGGCGAAGAGACGCTGCTCGTAGTCGGACCAGCCCCATTCGAGGGCAGCGATCAGCAACGCCTGCTTGTCGCGGAAATGATGGTGCAGTGCGCCCTCGCGTCACACCCGCCCGCTCGGCCACATGCTCGAACGTCGCCCCTCCACCCCTTCTCCTCGAAGGACATCAGCGCCGCCTCCAGCAGCGCGACGCGGGTTCTGGCCGCGTCCTCGGCCGTCCGTCTCATACATACATGCTAACACGTATATATGGACTCGTGCGACCGGTCCCTCCCCTGTGCACGGAGAGAGATTTTGCCCGGGGCGTGGGCGAAAACTGTCAGACGCGGCCCCGGTCACGGCGCGAGAGGGCTACCTACTTGTGAAAACCGGGATGATGCCATTGAAGCTCAGTTGAATCCCGAGCCCGTGGGCAACGATCGTCGCGATTCCTGCGAGGATGGCCAGCAGCACCACGGTGAAGCACACCCCTGCGGTCACTTTTTCCCACCAGGGTTGGTTTCCCTGCTGGGATCACCTGCAGTGCCCATCGACAAGGAACGCACGCCCAGAGCGAACAACGTCGGCAGCCCCGCCCCCAGGATCAACCCGGCAAGCAGGACGTGCCAGGTGCCCTCGAACGCAAGCCAGAGGATTTTCATGCGCGACCGCCCTCGGGCTGTTCGATTCAATCAGATCCGCCACCTCGGCGGCGGCTGCCAACGGGCGCGGAGCGGTGACGTTCTCCACCCACTCGTCATTGACGTTGCTGTGGTCGATGGCGGACTTCCTGGAGTGCAGGTACATCCACGATGCCGCTGCCAACAGAATCGCCGTTATCGCCAGAGCGCCGAAAAAGCCCACCGAGAAGGTGCCCGATCAGCCACATGAGCGCCCCCGCGATCGCGGCTGCGGGCAGGGGTGATCGCCCACGACATCACCATCCTCCCGGCCACGCGCCAGTTCACCTTGAGCGCCGGAACGCCTGGAGGCCACTTCCCAGGATCGAACCGGTGGCCACGTGCGTGGTGGACAGGGCGAAACCCATGTGACTGGAAGCCAGGATCACTGCCGCCGACGACGCATCAGCGGCCATGCCTTGGGGAGAGCTGATCTCGACGAGCCCCTTGCCCAGGGTGCGGATGATCCGCCATCCCCCGAGGTAGGTTCCCAGCGCGATGGCGAGGGCGCAGGCCACCTTCACCCAGAACGGCACCGCGTGCAGCTGGGTCCAACTTCCGGTGGCAATCAGGGCCAAGGTGATGACCCCCATGGTTTTCTGGGCGTCGTTGGTGCCGTGGGCCAGTGAGATCAACGAGGCCGACCCGACCTGTCCCCACCTGAAACCCCGTTCCCGGCGTTTCTCGTCCATCCCACGGGTGACCGCGAACACCAGCCAGGTGCCCACTCCCGAGACAATGATTGCCACGACCGGCGAGACGAGGGCAGGCAGTATCACTTTCCCGACCACCCCGTCGAGCCTGGTCCCGTCACCAACCCATTTGACCCCGCCAAATCCCAGGCCCGCGATGGTCGCGCCGACGAGGCCGCCGAACAGGGCGTGGGACGAACTCGATGGCAGACTCCACAACCAGGTCAAGAGGTTCCACAAGATGGCACCCACCAGACCCGACAACACGATCAGCAGCAGCCCCTCACCACCGTCTCCGAGCAACTCGGGACGCGGCGCCCCCACATCGTCCTGGAGGTTCACCACCGCGTTGGTGACGGTGAGCGCCACTTCCACAGAGAGGAAGGCGCCCACGAGGTTCAGCAGCGCTGAGAGCATCACGGCGGTTTTGGGTTTCAGCGCGCCCGTGGCAATGGAGGTGGCCATGGCGTTGCCGGTGTCGTGAAAGCCATTGGTGAAATCGAAGACCAAGGCTGTGGCGATCACCAGCAGCAGCACAACTAACAGTTCTAGCGGCACGGCACTAGTTTGCAGCTTCCGACCGGGATTCGCGCAATTGGCGTCTCACACCTCAGGAATGTCGCGAAAATTTCTGGACAACCCGGTGAGCACAGCCTCTCCGAGTAGCATCCGCGGTCCTTGTCAGCAGAACCCGAAACACCTCACCGACTGAACAACTGACCCTGGATCGTGTTGATGAACTGTGTCAGGGACGCGGGCAGGTCTCGCAGGTGCCAGGTCTCGGGGGCGTGATACCAGTCGACCTCCGTCGGGATCGGGGGTGTCGTCGACATCGGCAGCCGCCATTGCCTCCACCCAGCGCTGACGCCCACCGAGAACGACCGTGTAGGGGCAGCAGCCGGGAGATCTCCGCCAGCTCCCTGCCCTTTGGCATCTGATTGGTCGGTTGGGTGTTGAGAAGAGCTGAAAGAGCCCCGAGAGCCGCGACGAGCTGGTACCCTCCGCCGTGCGGCGAGGCATGCGTGGAGCCATCCACAACAGCGAAATGGCGAGGGCCAGCAGCACCAGAGCCACCAGTCCGAAACTGGTGAAGGCGATCAGGGCGGCACCCAGCCGCCAACGCGACACCAAGTCCAACCCAGCCTCGAACAGCCCAGGAGCTGCGGGTGGAATCAGGACGGCGCTCGAACCAGCCGCGGTTCACCACTTCGTCGTACAGGGCATCCTGCACCGTCCCCAGCGCGGGAGCCAGGACCTCGGGCAACTGCGATGCGAAGGAATGCTGCCTGTCGGGCACAACCGCTTCCAGAAAGCCGGGATTCGTAGGGGAGCAGTTCATCATGCTGGTTCTCCAGGCGGCTGAACTGCCAGTCCACCAAGCCGTACTGGGTGTGCTGGAGTTCGGTGATGCGCAGGTGCCCGCGCACGGCGAGGTCAATCAGCGTGGCCGTGATGTCGACGGGATCAACGCGCTCATCAGCGACAGTCCCCACCAGACCGGGGCGCATGCCCTCCCCGGTTCGAACACTGATTCCCCGTCGCCGACGGGTCGGAAGGGACCCGACTGCCGAGACCCTCACCGACATACGAGAGATCGGCACCACTTCGACGATGCAGCCACCACAGCAGCAGGGATCCCACAACCAGAACAGCCAACGCGGTTCCTGCCGTTGCGAGGTTGATCATGAAGGCCCGGTTGAGGTTCCACTGCTCATAGACCCGCGCCGTCGGCGCCACGTCCTCGACGCTGAACCCCACAGTGAAGGTCACCTGTTCTCCGACACCCGTGCCGCGGACTTGAATATAGGGGTTGGTGAGCTGTGCGCGCCAGCCGCATAGAGCTGGCACTTGTCGAGGGTTCCGGGCGGACCCGCGGTGCAGTCCACCAGCTGCGCCTGGGCGCCCACCTGCAAGCTGCCGGAAACCTCCTCAACAGCCACCGACAGCCCTTGGAGCGCCCGCCATGTGAACACGCTGGCGTCACCGTTGTTTCCGGGTTCGGAGCGGGTGGTCCCGGTGACCTTGTAGGTGATCTTCACCTCGGCAGACGGCTTCATGGAGAGCACCGTGTAGTCGCCCTCAACCTTGGAAGTAAAGTTCTCAGCCCCTGTCGCCGACGCATCGGAGATGCCGTACATGTAGAAGCGGTCAGCGTCGATAGGGGCGCGATTCGCAATCCGCTGGGTCAGCTCCGCTGGCGGAGCATCAAATTTGATGGTCTCGGTGACCGTCAGGGTCCCGTCCTCGTCAAGTTTGCCCTCGAAAAGGTAGTGACTTGGCGATCGGCTCATCAGCGTGAGCCTGCGGCACCATGCCCAGGGCGAAAAACAGCACCAGCGGGACCAACAACAAGCGGAAGGTACGCACCTTGAGGCTCCTCAGATCAAAGTTCTCGGTGCTGACCGTACCGCATTTTTGAAAGGAGAAAGACACAGCCGGGGTCGCGCCGGCAAGCGACGAAACATCTACCGGGAGCCCCAGTGAGGCTTGCTCAGCAGGACGAAGAACCCACCACACGTGGAGAGCAACATTTCCCCAGCAGGTCGCGGGCAACCGACGCCACCAGGCCTCCCTACCGCCCCTGGGGAACTTGCTCCCGAAGCCACACGCCGACCCCCTGATAGGGCTACCCCTGAACACCGTGGCGAACTCGATGCAACCGCAATACCTGGGGCAGCCCAGCTCGCAGGGCTCCGGAGGAAATCCATACCCCACTGTCAGTCTGCGCCTTGGCATCAGCCAATGCCTTCGCAAGGTCAGCAACCCCTCCGCCCCGCTGCAACCGGTTTCATCCCCATGGCAACCTCCTCAGCCACCGACGCAGCAATCTCCCTTTACCAAAGCCCGGCACAACCCCAGACTTCCCCGAACGGAGCCGCGCCCCCACAGCCTTTCCCCAGGCGCAGCCCCCTCAGTTCCCCACCACACAGCCCGCCACGTTCCCGGCCCACGCAGCCATCCAGCAGCCCGGCCTCCTCCATACCCCGGCCAGCCCACGGGTTTTCGTCCCGCACCTCAGGGCTTTCCAGCAGCGCAACAGCCCGCACCTGCATTCGTTCCCGGTGGTTACGGCTCATACGCGGCGCCACCCAGACGTCGTCCAACAGGGTTGTTGGTGGCTCTGTTCAGCGCCCTTGCTCTTCTGGGCGGCATGGTGGTCGTCGCTCTCATCAACCAGGCAAACCCTGCAAGCGTCTCCACTGATTACAAGAACGAGGACTGGGAGGTGCCGCCTGTCACCACCCAGCCACCCCCTGGAGAAACCGGGGAACAAAGCGGAGATGACGACCCTGACGAAGGACAACCCGCTGTACACCATGTCCTTGGAGTCCCCCGTGCGATGCGATCTCGAACTGCTTTCCGGGACGCGAGCAGGACGACCAGGAACTGCAGGCCAGTCTGCAGACCTACGTCGGTTGCCTGACCCGGGTCTGGGGCCCAACTCTCAAACAGGCCGGCTACACGGCATTCCAACCGAAGCTCACGGTGTACCCGGAAGGCGAGACCGTCACCACGGGATGCGGGACCCAGCAATCCCACAACGCTTTCACTGCACCCTCGACCAGCAGATATACATCTCCCAGGACGTGCTCGATGTTCTGTCAGCCGATGTCTCACAAGCGCGCATCGTCTTCAACTTGATCATTGCGCATGAATACGGGCACGTCATCCAAGGGCAGAGCGGGATATTGCTCAGTGGTCACATGTCGGTTGATGACGCCAACGATTCCGAGAAGCAGGAACGAGCCGCCGCATCGAAACCCAGGCCGATTGTTTCGCAGGTGCGGCCTCGGTTCCCTTGGAGCAGGGACTCAAACTCACCGACACCGACCGCCAGGACATCCTGGAGGTCACTGCGGACGTCGGCGACGACAGGCTCAACGAACGCGCCAACGGTGATCCGGACGAGGCCGGTGACCACGGAAAGAGCCAGAACCGTCGACTGTGGGCTGAACGTGGTCTGAACTCCGGAGGTTCGCTCGGCCAGTGCAACACCTTCAACGCCCCGGCCAGCGAGGTCGAATAGCCCGACATCCACAAGGATCACGGTGTTGTGGCGAGAGCCGTCACCTCATCGTCGTCATTGCAACCGCAATTGCCGCGACTCCTTCACCCCGCCCCGTGAGACCCAGCCCGTCCGTGGTGGTGGCGGAAACCGACACGGGTGCCCCGATGGCCTCGGAAAGCACCTGTTCCGCCTCACCGCGGCGCGCGGCCATGCGCGGTCGGTTGCCGATCACCTGAACGCTGACGTTGCCGATCCCAAATCCAGCGCTCCGGAGCAGCCTGGCGGTTTCGGTCAGGAAAGCGATCCCGGACGCGCCTTTCCACTCGGGGCGATCAGTGCCGAAGGTCGATCCGATGTCCCCCATTCCAGCCGACGCCAGCAGCGCATCGACGATGGCGTGCGCAGCCACGTCCCCATCAGAGTGCCCGGACAGCCCGAACGATTCTTCCGGGAAGTGCAGTCCGGCCACCCACATGGGTATTCCCGCCACCAGCCTGTGGACATCGGTTCCGATGCCGACCCTCACGCCCGGCTCCTGCCGTCCAGGATCACCTGCGCCAGCGTCAGGTCGAGTTGCTCGGTGATTTTCAGCGCATCGTGATGTCCTGGCACGAGCACCACCCGGTGCCCGAGGGTCTCAATCGCGGACGCATCATCGGTGATGGCCAGTCCGTTCCTGACCACACGGTCGTGGGCGTCTCGGAGCAGACCGAGCCGGGCCCCCTGCGGAGTCTGGACGGCTCGGAGAGTGTCTCTGTCGACGACCTGGGATCCGTCGTCACCAACCTGCCTAATCGAGTCGTGGACCGGGATCACAGGTATGGCCGCCTCCGCGCCGTCCGCCACCGCGCACGCTACGGCGGTGACGACCTGCGGGGGCACCAGGGGACGGGCCGCGTCATGGATCAACACGATGGCCTCGGGGCCGAAACGTTCCGACAGCACGTCGAGCCCGAGCCTTACCGAGTCCTGGCGTTCAGCCCCACCGACGGTGCAGACGACATCGTCCAGACCTGCCAGAGCCGTCTCGAAGATCGACAGGCAATCCTTGGGGGTGGTGACCACCACGTGTCCCACGCCTCCTGCACGCATTGCCAGAACACTGCGGCGCACCAGAGACATCCCGCCGAGTTCTACCAGCGCCTTCGGCACGGATGCACCGAGCCGAGACCCAGAACCGGCCGCCACCACGAGGGCGACGACCGGTTCTTCCGTACTGTTTTTCAATGGTTCAGGAGGCCAGGACCTCGTCGAGCATCACCTCGGCACGCTCCTCGGCGACGTCCTCGGCGAGGGCCAGTTCGGCCACGAGGATGGCACGGGCCTTGGCGAGCATGCGTTTCTCGCCAGCCGAGAGCCCCTTGTCACGGTCACGCCTCCACAGGTCGCGAACCACTTCAGAAACCTTGATGACGTTCCCGGAGTGCAGCTTCTCCAGGTTCGCCTTGTAACGGCGGGACCAGTTGGTGGGTTCCTCCGTGTGCTCAGCACGCAGCACCTGGAACACGCGTTCCAGGCCATCGGCGTCGACCACGTCGCGCACACCGACGAGGTCCAGGTTGCAGGCGGGAACACGCACCACCAGATCGTTTTTGACCTATGATGCGCAGTACGAGGTAGAGCTTGTCCTCTCCCTTGATCTGTCGGGTCTCTATGTCTTCGATGACAGCCGCCCCGTGATTCGGGTAGACCACCGTCTCTCCGACCGTAAAAAGTCATATCTTGCAGGCCCTTTCCGCAGGCAATCCTACCATGCCGCAGCGGATCGCCCTCCGTGAGCGATCCTGCCCTCCCCTGTAGGGCTGCGCCGAGCATCGGAGCACGCGATCGAACCTCCTTTCAGCCCTGGAACTTGTAGCCCAGCCCCCTGACCGTGATCACCCGGGAGGGGTTGGAGGGATCGCGTTCAATCTTGTTGCGAAGACGCTTGACGTGCACATCGAGGGTTTTGGTGTCACCGACATAGTCAGTGCCCCAGATACGGTCGATGATCTGACCTCGGGTCATGACACGTCCAGCATTGCGCAGCAACAGCTCCAGCAACTCGAACTCCCGGAGCGCCAACCTCACTTCCCTGCCCGTCGACCACGACCTGGTGGCGTTCAACATCAATGCGCACTCCGTCCATCTCAACAATCTCTGAGATCAGCGTGGAGTCGTGGCCACGCCTCAGGATGGCGCGGATCCGGGCAACCAGTTCGCGATGGGAGAAGGGTTTCGTGACGTAGTCGTCGGCGCCGATCTCCAACCCCACCACCTTGTCCGTTTCGGAGTCCCGCGCCGAGACCATGATGATCGCGACATTGCCGCGGGCCCGGAGCCGGCGGCACACCTCCGTCCCGGGTATTCCGGGCAGCATCAGATCCAACAGAACCAGGTCCGCGCCAGTGCGGTCGTACTCGGCCAAGCCGCTTTCGCCATCAGCCTCGGCGGCGACGTCGAAACCTTCCTTGTTGAGCATGAAGGTGAGAGCCTCACGATAGGACTCTTCGTCCTCGATGATCAGAATCCTGGTCATCCCTTCATCCCTCCCGGGTCTCCCCCGTCGACGGCCCTCTCCTGGTGGGCCGGAAGCCGCAGCGTGAAGGTGGACCCCTGGCGAGGTCGCGACCACACTTTAACGCTCCCTTGGTGGGCCAAGGCGATGTGGCGGACGATTGACAGCCCCAGCCCCGTTCCTCCGCTCTCCCGGGATCTTCCATAATCGACGCGGTAGAAACGTTCGAAAATGCGTTCCTGATCCTCCTGGGAGATGCCTATGCCGTTGTCGCTCACCGTGATCTCGACGTTCTCGCCCTCCTCGTCACTCATCCGCGTCGCCGCCACCACGACCCTCGCGTTGTCGTCGGAATAGTTGATGGCGTTCTGCACAAGGTTGACCAGGGCATCAATCAGCTGCCGACGGTCCCCCAATACCCGCGCACAGGGCACGGCGGTTCGCACGAGGTTGATTCTGCGGGCCTCGGCGGTCTCCCGGGTGCGACCGATCGCCTCATCGATGATCTCCTCTACATCCACCACCTGGCGGCTCAGCATCGGATCCGAGGATTGAAGCCTGGAGAGCTCGATGATCTGGTTGACGAGTTCAGCCAGACGGGCCGATTCGCGGTGGAGACGCCTGGTGAAGTGGATCACCTGCTCGGGATCCCCGGAGGCAGCCTCAATGGTCTCCGCGAGAATTCCGATGGCCCCGATCGGGGTTTTCAGCTCGTGGGAGACATTCGCCACGAAGTCCCTCCGGACGGCGTCCACACGGCGGGTAGCGGCCTCATCCTCAGCCATGACCAGAACGCGCCCTCCGCGAAGCGGGAATCACCCGCGTGCGCAGCCCGACGTTCTCCATTCCTGGCGGACGGTCCTGGATGACGGTTCCCAGGTACTCGGTTTCCGTTCTGCGCACATGCCGCACCCGGTCCAGCAGGCCGGGAAATCCAACCCGTGTTCCTCGTGCCAGCCCCATGGCTATTCCGAGATCGTTCACCTTCATCACTTCGTCATGAGGACCGATCAAAACACTTCCCAGGGGAAGCGCCCCTGACGAGATCAAACAGGTCATCCCGCGACCGTTCGGGAGCCTGCGGGGCGGGTCGCGATTCCTCCGAGGAGAAACGACGACCGATGGTTCCTGCACTCCATACCATCGCGAGCGCGAGCACCGCACCTGCCAGGGCGGCAAGAACGAGGTCCATAGTCAGAATCCTATTGTCAGAACTTCTGCCCATGGGGTAGGTGACGGCCACTACACTGCCGTTTCTACAGTTGTCATCCCGAAGGGCGGAGACGAAATGCGCGCCAATTATCACGAAGAACTCAACGGCCTGCTCGACAGCCTGCAGCACATGGCTGTTCTGGTCGAGGTGGCTGTGCGCGAAAGCCTCGTCCTCCCTGCTGGAGCCCGATCTGGCCCGCGCTGAGGCGGTCATCTCCAACGATTCCCAGCTCGACGCCATGCACGAGGAGCTCGAGTATCGCTGTTTGTCCCTCCTGGCCCTCCAGGCACCGGTGGCAGGCGAGTTGCGCACCATCGTCTCCGCGATCCGGGTGGTCTTCGAGCTGGCACGCATGGGCGACCTGGCAGCGCATGTCGCCAAGATCGCCCGGTTGCGTTTCCCGGACTCGGCGGTGCCCGATTCACTACGGGAGAACTTCTCACGCATGTCAGAGGTGTGCCTGGCGATGATCCGCTTGGCCAACCAGTCGCTGAAGGACCGCGACGCCGTCTCCGCCATGCGGATGGCCGAGATCGATCACGAGATGGATCACCTGCGCCGCGACCACTTCGGAGTGCTGTTGGGCGAGAGCTGGTCGGGATCGGTAGAGCAGGCCATCGACGTCGCCCTGCTGGGGCGCTATTTCGAACGCTTCGCAGACCACGCCGTCGCAGTGGCGCGCCGTGTCATCTACATCATCACGGGGCAGTTCCCGGAGGGCGAGGAGTGGCCAAACGCCTGAGGGAGATCGAAGGTTGAATGACGGAAGGTTTACACTTCTCCAGTAGCTGGATTTTGTCTCGATGAGGGGATTTCAATGATGCCGTTCAATCGCCGCAGCCTGTTGACGGGCACCATGGCAGCCATGGCCGTCGGGCTGGGAGCCTGTGGCTCCTCCCCCCAGGCCACACAGTCAGCATCTGCACCGGCATCGTCAGAAAACTCCCAGGAACCCGCCCCCACGACAAGTCCCACGACTGAAGCCTCCCGTCTCCCTCTCCTGAACCTTCCGCGTCGCCTTCCCCAGAGCGGGTCTTCCGATTCCTTGAAGCCGAAGACCAGCCATAACCACGCTGCAGCCGAGTACGCCTATCCCTCGGAGAAGGTCCAGGCATGGATGAAGGATCCGAGTTCGGCCCCCGAGAAAAATCGTCTTCCTCACCTTCGATGACGGCCCGAATCACAGCAATTCAGTCCAGATCCTGGACGCCTTGAAAGCGGGTGGGGTGCACGGCACGTTCTTCGTGGTCGGAAACCTCGTGAGCAGCGCACCCGAGACCCTCAAACGTGAGATCGCGGAGGGACACTCGGTGGCCATGCACAGCTACACCCACAACTACAACAAGCTCTACCCCGGTCGCGCCGGCAGCCCTAGAAGCCATCAAGGGCGAGTACGAGAAAACTAAGGCCGCCCTCGAGGAGGTCCTCGGGCTCCGATTTCAAGACCAACACCTGGCGCTACCCCGGCGGTCACATGAGCTGGAAGAAGTTGGAGGCCGCCGACGAGGCCCCTAGCCGCCGAGGGTGTGCACTGGATCGACTGGAACTGCCTCACCGGTGACGCCGAGCCGAAGAACCGCCAGCCAAGGACGTCGCGGGCATGGTGAAGATGGCGACCTCTGCAATTAGCGAGGGCCTGAAGGTCTCGGTGATGCTCGCCCACGACTCAGAAGGCAAAGACATGACGGTCAAGGCGATGCCCCAGATCATCAGCGCCTACAAGGAGGCGGGCTACAAGTTCGGAGTGATCGCCTGAGCCTGCTGGGTTTCCGGTGCGGCGAGCCGTATGCAGGGGGTCGCTTGCCTTGTAGGCTGACGCCATGACCGGAAAGCTGATCCTGCTCCGCCACGGCGAGAGCGAATGGAACGCGAAGAATCTGTTCACCGGGTGGGTGGACGTCGACATCAACGAGAAGGGCGAAGCCGAGGCCCGGAAAGCCGCAGAGCTGCTGGCCTCGGAGGGGCTGCTGCCGACGGTGCTCCACACCTCTTTGCTGCGCCGCGCCATCCACACCGCCTACCTCGCCCTCGACGGCTGTGATCGCCACTGGATTCCGGTGCGCCGCAGTTGGCGTCTGAACGAGCGCCACTACGGCGCGCTGCAGGGATTGGACAAGACCGCCACCCGCGACAAGTACGGTGACGAACAGTTCATGCTGTGGCGTCGCAGCTACGACACCCCGCCGCCGGTGCAAGACACCGACGCGGAGTACTCGCAGTTCAACGATCCTCGCTACGCCGACATTCCCGCAAACGAGCGTCCCCGCACCGAGTGCCTCAAGGACGTCGTGGCGCGCATGCTGCCGTACTCTGGGAGGAATGCATCGTCCCGGACCTGGCCGCCGGTCACACCGTCTTGGTCACCGCACAGGCAACTCTCTGCGCGCGCTGGTCAAGCACCTGGACACCATCTCCGACGAGGACATCGCGGGACTGAACATCCCCACCGGGATCCCCCTGCTCTATGAACTCGACGAGAATCACAAACCCCTCGTCGAGGGCGGTCGTTACCTCGACCCGGAGGCGGCTGCCGCATCCATCGAGGCCGTCAAGAATCAGGGAAAGAAGTAGGCGGACTCTCTCACATCGCTTTTTCTCAACGGGTCCTGTCGTGAGAGCGACGGGACCCGTTTCCTCATCGTCGGTGTTCTCGTGGTGTTCCTTTCCACGGTTGCGCCACCAGGATGCGACCGCCGTGGCCCCGCGATCGCCAGGGCCGTCGGCACCAGGACCGTCGCGCCGGAATGTGTCAGCTCTAACACCAGTGCAAATCCGGTAAGGGGAGCCTTGATGGAGGCACCAAGGAATGCCGCGGCCCCAATGAAAACGCAGGCGACGAGGTTGGATCCCGGCCAGATCAACGACCACACAAGCCCCGTCATTCCCCCGAGGGCTGCGCCCAACGCGATACCGGGATTCAGGGTGCCTCCCCAGGCGCCCACCCTGACCGTGATCAGCGTGGTGACCGCCTTGGCGAGTAGCAGCACAGTGATCAGCCCCAGGGCCTGCGGCCCGACCTCCGCCACCTGATTCGTGACAGTCTGTGTGACCGGATGCCCGTTGCCCAGCACCCACGGCACCCAGATGGAGACCGCCCCGATCACGGCGAACCCCAGGGGCATGACCCACAGCAGCCGAGTGGTGGTCGGGCGTTTCTGTTCGGCGCGTGTCACCGCCTCACCGAAAAGCGCCCCGGCCAGGCCGATCACCGGACCGCACAGCACGGCCCACGCCACCAGTGCGGGCGAGGAGACCAGTTCCGGCATCCTGTAGTAGACCTCTGGTCTGGCCCAGCCGGTTGAGACGAACACGGCGATGCCGGAAACGGCGAGTGCCGAGGCCAGGGAGCGTTTCGAGAAGGTGACGAGGAGAGCCTCCAAAGCGAAGAAGATGCCGGACGGGGGAATGCCGTAGACAGCGGCCAGGCCCGCCCCGGCCCCGCAGGCCACCAGGATTCTCCGATCCTCCTCGTCCAGCCCGAAACGGTCGCTGATCCATCCGGACAGAGCGGCACCGGCCTCCCGCGGCGCGACCTCACGACCGAGCGAGGCGCCCATGGCGATGATGACGATCTGCGTGGCGGAGTGCCAGATGGTGCGCAGCACCGGCATGCGCCTGCCCGCCACGGCCTGTTCCGTCGACACCGGCCCGGGACCTGTGCGGTGCAACAACACCCACGACACCGCGCCGATCACGCCGGCAGCCACGAGTGTGAGGAACCGACGCCACCACGGAACGGTTTCCAGGGCAGTGACCAGGTGTCCCTCGAAATGCTCCAGACGAAGTGCTCCACGCCGTGCAGCAGGTGAGCGCAGGCCCATCCGGTGACACCCTGCGGTGATTCCCGCCAGGACAACAGCAGCAGCGAAACGCCGGATCCCGGGGCTCCGGCATTGATATGTGACGTGGTGTGCAATAGGGACGGATCGGAACTCACGTCCTCCTACTCTAGAACTCCTTACTCTGGCGAGTCTCACTCACCCGGCTTCCGGGGTCCCGGATGGGTGGAGCACGCAGTGTCGATCACCCGACGAGCCTGAGGAGCCCCATGCCGAATCCCCATCCTGCCGACTCCCACGACCTGATCCGGGTCCGCGGCGCCCTGGGAGAACAACCTTCAGGGCGTGAACATCGATCTTCCGAAACGCCGTCTCACGGTGTTCACCGGGGTTTCGGGTTCCGGGAAGTCGTCGCTGGTTCTCGACACCATCGCGGCCGAGTCGCAGCGGATGATCAACGAAACCCACTCGGCTTTCGTGCAGGGTTTCCTGCCCGCCCTCGACAGGCCGGACGTCGATGTTCTCGACGGCCTGACCACCGCGATCATCGTGGATCAGGAAAGGCTGGGCGCAAACCCCGTTCCACACTGGGAACCGCCACCGATGTGAACACCCAGCTCCGCATTCTTTTCAGCCGTCTCGGGAAACCCCACATCGGTGGCCCAAAAGCGTTCTCGTTCAATGTCGCTTCCGTCTCCGGGGCCGGGGCGATCACTGTCACCAAGGGCGGGAGGAAGGTCAAGAGCGACGCGAATTCGAGGTGGTCGGCGGCATGTCCGCGCGTTGCGAAGGACTCCGGGAGGGTTTCGATTTCAACCTGGCCGCTCTCTTCGACGCAGAAAATCGCTGAACGAGGGCGCGTTACTGGTTCCCGGGTATTCCGTGGATGGCTGGTACGGACGTATCTACCGCAATTCAGGTTTCCTCGATCCGGACAAACCCCTAGGCCACTACCCGAGCGTGAACTCGATGTTCTGCTGCACAAAGAAGCCACCCGGACACAGGTGGATGGTGTCAACGTCATCTTCGAGGGCTTGATTCCGAGGATCCAGAAATCCTTCCTGAGCAAGGACGTCGAGGCCATGCAGCCCCACATCCGGTCCTTCGTGGAGCGCGCCGTCACTTTCGGGGTCTGTCCCGGATGTGAGGGCACCAGGCTGACCACCGCGGCCCGCGAATCCAGAATCGACGGCATCTCCATCGCGGATGCCTGTGCGATGCAGGTCAGCGACCTGGCAGTGTGGCTTCGAAAAATCGAGGAGCCGTCCGTTGCCCCGCTGCTGGCCTCCCTGCGGAAAAACCCTCGATGCCTTCGTGCGTATCGGACTCGGGTATCTGTCGCTGGACCGCCCCAGCGGAACCTTGTCGGGTCGGTGAGGCGCAACGCACCCGATGGTCCGGCACCTGGGTTCCTCCCTGACAGACATCACCTACGTCTTCGATGAACCCTCCATCGGGTTGCATCCCCACGATGTGCAGCGCATGGGTGAGCTGTTGCTGGAGCTGCGCGACAAGGGAAACACCGTGCTGGTGGTGGAGCACGAACCAGAACTGATCGCCATCGCCGACCATGTCGTCGATCCGGTCCCGGCGCCGGGCGCGAACGGCGGGCGGGTTTGTTACGAGGGCACCGTCAACGGACTGCGTGCCAGCGGCACCCTCACGGGCCGCCACCTCGACGACCGGGCACATCTGAAAGACCGGGTACGCGAGCCCAAGGGGTTTCCTGGAGGTCCGGGCAGCGAACACCAACAACCTGCGCGGGTGAACGTCGACATCCCGCTGGGGTGTCTGGTGGTCGTCACGAGGGGTGGCAGGATCCGGCAAGTCGTCGCTGATCCACGGCTCGAGTGGCCGGGCGCGACGGGGTCGCGGTGATTGACCAGTCGGTGATCACGGGGTCACGCCGCAGCAGCCCGGCGACCCACACAGGTCTGCTGGATCCGGTTCGCAAGGCCTTTGCGAGGGTGAACGGGGTGAAGCCGTCCCTGTTCCTCCCCAATTCGAGGGAGCCTGCCCGGTCTGCAGCGGGAGCCGGGTGATCTACATGGATCTGGCGATGATGGCGGGCGTGGCGACCACCCGCGACGAGTGCGGGGGACGTCGTTTCCGTAGCGAGGTGCTGAATACCGTCTCGGCGGCCACGACATCTCCGAGGTACTGGCCATGCCGATTGCCGAGGCGGTCGATTTCTTCAGGGGCGGCGAGGCACGGGTTCCCGCGGCGCACCGGATCCTGAATCGTCTGGTGGACGTCGGGCTGGGTTATCTCGACTCTCGGGACAGCCTTTGACTGCTCTGTCCGGTGGCGAACGCCAACGCCTCGAAGTTGGCATCGGAACTCGATGCCGGCAGCACCATCCAGGTGCTGGACGAACCCACGACGGGCCTGCATCCCGCGGATGTGCAGCAGCTTCTGGCGCTGCTGGACCGGATCGTCGACTCCGGGAAATCGGTGATCGTGATCGAACACCACCAGGCGGTCATGGCCCACGCCGACTGGATCATCGAGCTGGGTCCGGGCGCCGGGAACGCCGGATGGGCTGTTGACCTTCGAGGGGACCCCCACGGAGATGGTCGAGCAACGAGCCACGATCACCGGTCGGCATCTCCGCTTTACACAGCCGCACCAGGAAAACAACAGGTAACGATACCGATCGCTTCAGCCCCGGCGTCAGGGGTGACGCCCACCAGTGCTCGAAAGAACGCGGGCAACGCCATAAATCTTCGTCGAAAAACCCTATCCCTTGAAGCATGGACAGGTTTAGGCTGGGGCCAGGTCATGTGGACAGTTCCACATCAACAGGAGTGAGCAATGGTCGCCAATGTCATGTTGATCGTCGAGCGAAAGTTCGATTACCCCAGAAACGTGTTTTTCAAGGCGTGGACGGCACCCTGAGGGAGATGATGTTTCGGCGTGGCAGCCCTGGCTGGCACGTCGAGCAGGAGACGGTTTCCTCGGAACTGAAGCTCGGCGGAAAGCACCACCACGTGAAGATCCGCGACAACGACCCGACGGTCAGAGTCACCACGGACGCGGTCTTCACCGAATACTTCGATCCGGACGTCTTCGTCGCCCGCCAGCGCATCACCGGTGACCCCGGCATCGATCCCGACATCCCGATGGAGCTACGCGTCGAATTCACCAAGTACGGTCGCAACGGTGCTGGAACCCTCGTGCGCATCGTGCAGGGACCCTACGAACCCTCCCGCGCCGAGTACCACGCCACCGGTTGGGAGCGGGAGCTGAACCGCCTCGAGGATTTCCTGGCCGCCAACCCTGAGGGAGTTTCCCGATGAGCGCGACGGTTGTGCGGCGGAAGCCGCTCATGACGATGCCGCAGATCCTGCTGATGAACCTGGGATTCTTCGGTGTCCAGTACTCCTTCGGCATGCAGCAGACGGCCATCAACCCCATCTACCAGTTCCTCGGCGCAGACCCCGAGGAGATGCTGCTGAATCTGGCTGGGCCGATCACCGGCCCTGCTGATCCAGCCCATGATCGGAGCCATTTCTCGACAAGACATGGGTTCCCAAGTGGGGCCGCAGGCGTCCCTTCCTGCTGGCCGGCGCCATCGGCTGCCCGTGTGCCTGTTCCTGTTCCCTTCGCCTCCGCGGTGTGGATGGCCGTGCTGCTGCTGTGCTGCTCGACGTGTCCAACAACACTGCCATGGAGCCCCTACCGGGCGTTCATCTCCGACAGACTGCCGCCGTCGCAGCTGGCCAAGGGCTTCCTGGCCCAGTCCTTCTTCGCCGGCCTCGGAATCACCCTGGCCAACGTGTCGCTGTTCGTGTTCCAGCAGGTCATCCCCGGCATCTTCGGCAGCCTTCCTCCTGGGTGATGGCTTCCTTCATGCTGGGCACCGTCGCATCCATCGCCACCGTGCTGGTCTCGATCCTCAGCACCAAGGAACTCGAACCCACGCCCGAGGAACTCGCCGAGCTGCGCGCCCACAAGACCGGTTTCGTTGGCGCCCCTCAGGGAGATCTGGGACGCCATCGTCGAGATGCCCGTCCAGCTGCGCAAGCTGGCGCTGGTCTACCTGTTCCAGTGGTACGCCACGAACTGCTACTGGCAGTACGTGACGCTGTCCGTAGGGGATTCCCATCTTCGGGGCGACCCATGCACTGAAGGAAGCCGATCCGGATCGGTACAAGACCTTGTTCGAGCAGGCCACGGCATGGACCGGCCTGGTCAACGGTGCCTACAACGTCGTGACCTTCTGCGTGGCCTTCGCTCTGGTGGTCCTGGCCAAACGGCACGGCGCGAAGTTCGTCCACACCACCTGCCTGCTGCTGGCGGCGGTCGGCCTGCCCTTCTTCCCGCACATCACCGACAAATACCTGCTGTTCGTGCCGATCATCGGCCTGGGTATCGCGTGGGCCTCCATCTTGGGTGTGCCCTACATCATGGCCGTCCGCATGATCCCGTCCACCCGCTACGGCGTCTACATGGGCATCATCAACATGATGATCGTCATCCCGATGCTCATCCAGACCGTCACCTTCGGCACCGTCTACAAGCTGATCGGTGACCACCCCGGTAACGCGATCACCTTCGCCGCCGTCCTCCTGGCCCTGGCGGCCATCGCGATGCTCTGGATCAAGGAGCCGCCGATCGTCAAGGACGTCGACGATCTGTCCGAACCCGTGCCTGCCGAAAACTGATCTCCCACGATTGGAGGGGAAATGCTCAAGGACTACACCACGGTCGTCGTCGGAACCGACGGTTCCGAACTCGCCGGCCCGACCGTCACCCGGGCCGCGTGGATCGCGGTCAAGGAGGACGCCGATCTTGTCATCGTGTGCGCCTACGGCGGCGGTTCCCGAAGGGCTGACGCGAAGGTGCCGCTGACCGAGACCGCACCGAGCCGCATCGGGCAGGTTCCGGGCAAGGAAGCGGCCACGCTGGCCGTCACACACGCCAAGGACATCGCCGTCGCCGCCGGGGCGCGCGTGAAGGCCACCCTGCTGGTGGAGGCGGATCCCGCCGAAGCGCTGCTCAGCAGCTCGAAACAGCACCTCGGGGATCTCATCGTGATCGGCGCCATCCGCGACCGCTCGATCGCCGGCCGCCTGCTCGCGACGTCGCCAGCGTCGTCGTCAGGCGCGCCCACTGCGACGTGCTGGTGATCCGCCCGCTCAACCCGGAACGAGGGCGACCAGGTCCGTCCAGAAAGCAACACCTGACAGGTCGCACAGCAGGTCGTGCACGAGACGGAGGGGTCACTTGGCGGCCCCTCCGTCTCGTTGCGCCGGTGACGAGTCAGTTCCGGCGGCTCATACCGAGCCAGAAGATCATGACGATGAAACCGATGAAGAGGCCGATCCACAGCCCCGACCAGCTGAGCAGCAGGATCAGGGGTGTACAGAACGCTCGGCCAGTCGTTCAGCAGGGTCATGAACAGGTAGCCAAGAACACCCGGCCACACGCTCCGTTTCCTGAGCGCCACCAGCACCGGCGGGATCGCCAGCAGCACCCCCGGACAGCCTCAGCGGTCACCCGGGCTGGGGAAAGGGGCGCGAAATCCGACCCTGCAGCAACGTGAACCCCAGGATGACGATCACGGCGGCCCACACCACCCCGAGTCGTTCGCGCAACCGCGGCAGCGCATAGCCGAAGAACAGCACACCGTCCACGAAAAGCCGTCCAGGCCGGTGCCAGCAGGACCTGTGCGACCAGCAACCACAGCGGGGTGTCCAGCGCGGAGTGGGTTTTCCCTCCACGCGGAGCCAGCTCTCCGCGAAGGCGTAGGCCAGCAGCGAGACGCAGACCATGCAGGCCCCCGACCGCCAGCGACCACCCTGAAGTCGCGGGCCGTAAATCGGCCCCAGGAACTCTGCGGAAACTCGTCCGTTCCCGCCTGAGCAGCCACCACAGCAACACCAGGTTGAGCACACCGAGGATCGCTCGTCCCTCGTCGTACCAGTAGGGGATTGTGCCCCGCCAACAGCAGCCACACACCGAACGCCAGCAGCGGGAACCACCCGCGTCGCCAGGGCGAGCAGCGGATGCCACAGCGCAACCGGGGGCCGGGGTTTCGCGGTCTTCTTCCTCGTCACCCCCACCAAGTCTGCCCGGTCCCGGCGGAAACCTCACCGCCGACTGACCCGCAGCTGCGGCGACAACCTGGAAGCATGCGACAGACGCAGATTCCTTTCGTCGCCGTCCGGGGTCAGTCGTCGTGGAACGGACATCCAGTCGCAGCTTCGAAGCAGGACGAGGGTCGCACCCAGTGGGTGCGACCCGTCGATCTGATCTGAAAGCGGTCAGAGCTCGATCAGAGCCTGGCCGCCCTGGACGGGCTCACCCTGCTTGACGAGGATGGCCGAGACCGCGCCAGCCGCAGGGGCCGTGATCTCGGTTTCCATCTTCATGGCCTCCAGGACCAGGAGCACCTGGCCTGCCTCGACCTCGTCGCCCTCGGCCACGAGGATGCGGGCCACCGAGCCGGCCAGCGGCGCGACGACGGCGTTGGCGCTGGCCGCGCCAGCAGCCCGACGGGGCCGGGGCCGCCACCGGTGCGCCGCCCGAGCCACCGATCACGATCGGCGGAAGGCTTGGGGCTTCCTTCTCGACCTCGACGTCAATCTCGTACTCCGTCTGATTGACGGTCACCTTCAGTTTCATGGGTTGTCTCCTTCAATCAGCGAGCGTGCGGGACAGCACGGTTGTGGGACTGTTCACGGGTGGCCTGGACCCAGCCGGACTGGGACCTGAAACGGACCGCCCGCACCTTGGCCTTGTGCCCAGGGAGGCCGCGACGGCAGCCCCGATCGCAACGAGATCCTCCTCGGGGATCCCCTGCCGGGCTTCGAGCTTGGCGAGACGCTCATCGAGGGTCTTGAGCTGAGCCGTCAGCTTCTCGACCGCCGCAAGGAGCGCAGCGTTGTTGTCAGACATCTACGACTCCGATCAGGCTGGGAAGAGACCGTGCTTCTTCGCGGGACGCAGCTGGCGCTTACCGGCCAGCAGCTCCAGCGACAGCGCGATCTCACGGCGGGTGTCCGCCGGGTCGATGATGTCGTCAACCAGACCACGGGAAGCAGCCATGTAGGGCGTCGAGAAGGTCTCGCGGTACTCCTCCACGAGCTCCTCGCGACGAGCCTCAGTGTCCCTCGGCGGCCCTCGATCTCGCGGCGGAACACCACGTTCGCGGCACCCTCGGCACCCATGACGGCAATTTCGGCGGTCGGCCAGGCGAACACCTTGTCGGCACCCAGGTCCTTCGAGCACATCGCCAGGTAGGCGCCGCCGTAGGCCTTGCGCAACACGACGGTGATCTTCGGGACAGTCGCGGCGGAGTAGGCAAACAGCATCTTCGCGCCGTGGCGGATGATGCCGCCATGCTCCTGCGCCACGCCGGGCAGGAAGCCGGGGACGTCGACGAGGTTGACCACGGGGATGTTGAACGCGTTGCAGAAGCGGATGAACTTGCTGCCCTTGTCCGAAGAGTCGATGTCAAGGACACCGGACATGACGCTCGGCTGGTTCGCGATGATGCCGATCGAGCGGCCGTTGATGCGGGCGAAGCCGACCACGATGCTCTTGGCCCAGCCGGCCTGCACCTCGAGGAAGTCGCGGTGATCGACGATTTCGGCGATGACATCGCGGATGTCGTAGCCCTTGTTGCTCTCGAGCGGAATGATCTCGCGCAGCTCTCGTTGGGCTCGATCGAATCGTCGGGATCGACGATCAGGGGGCTCCTCGGAGTTGTTCTGCGGAAGGAAAGCTGAGCAGCTTCTTCGCGATCAGGATGGCCTGCTCGTCATCGTCGGCCACGAAGTCGATGACACCAGAACGACCCATGTGGGCGTCGGCGCCGCCGAGGGCGTCCTGGGTGACTTCCTCGCCCGTGACCTGCTTGATCACGCCCGGGCCCGTGATGAACATGTGGGCCTTGCGGGTCTGGATGATGAAGTCGGTCAGGGCTGGGGAGTAGGCCGCACCACCGGCGCAGGGACCGGCGATGATCGAGATCTGCGGCACCGCGCCCGAGAGCAGCACGTTGGCGTAGAAGACCTTGCCGTAGCCGGACAGGGAGTCGATGCCCTCCTGCACGCGGGCGCCGCCCGAGTCGTTGATGAAGATGAACGGGGTGCCGGTCTCCAGCGACGCCTCCAGCATCTCGGTGACCTTGATGGAGTGGGTTTCACCAGCCGACCCACCCATCACGGTGAAAGTCCTGGCTGGCCAGGGTGGACGGGGACGACCCAGCACGGTCGCGGATCCTGTCACCACGCCGTCGGCAGCCATGTAGGCCTTGTCCATGCCGAAGGTGGTGGTGCGGTTGCGGCGGAAAGCACCGGTTTCCTGGAAGGAGCCTTCGTCGATCAGCTCTTCGATGCGTTCGCGGGCGGTCAACTTGCCGCGGTCACGCTGCTTGTCCAGCTTGTCGGCGCCGCCTCCGGCCTCGACCTTTGTCCGGGCCTCCTCGAGCTGCTGAAGGCGCTCGGCCATGGTGTGTTGCTTGCTCATTTCGCTCCTCAGGCGGGCTCGACGGAAACGCTGTGCGAACGGCCAGCGATGGTGACGTTGTACTTGACGGGACCGGAAATTCCCTGGGCCTTGCGCTTGGCGGCCTCTTCCTCGGCGGCCAGCTGCTCAGCGGTCTTGCCGACGTTCTTGGGGACCCTCAGCGCGGGTCTTGAAGAACCCGGGAGCCACTCCCGGGAACATGGCGTTGGTCAGGACGTCCTCCTCGGTGCCGTCGGCACCTTCGAGTTCCTTGGCCTGGGTGACGAGCTCGTCCCATTCGGGCTTGAGCAGGTCCGCGGGACGCACCGTGATGGGCTCCTTCTTGGCCTGCGCCTGCGCCAGCGCGATGACCTCGGGGTTGCGCTCACCGAGGCATTCACCGTAGTAGCCGAGCATGAGGTCCGCGAACTCGCCCGTCAGCACCTTGTGGCGGCCCATCAGGACGTTGAAAACGGCCTGGGTGCCAACGATCTGGGAGGACGGGGTGACCAGCGGCGGATGGCCTGCGTCGGCCTTGACCCGCGGCACCTCGGCCATGACCTCGTCGATGCGGTCGCCCGCACCCTGGGCCTTGAGCTGCGATTCCATGTTGGAGAGCATGCCGCCGGGAATCTGGGAGGAGAAGATGCCAGTGTCCACCAGCGTGGCCGACTCGAACTCGGCGTACTTCGGGCGGATCTTCGCGAAGTGGTCGCGGATCTTGACGAGGCGATCCATGTCGAGGTCGGTGGTGTAGCCGGTGCCCTCGAGCATCTCCACGAAAGGATTCGGTCGGGTTGTGGCCGGGGCCAAGGCTCATCGACGAGATGGCCGTATCGACCACATCGGCACCCGCCTCGATGGCCTTCATGAGGCTGACGAGGGTGACGCCCGTGGTGGAGTGGCAGTGAACGTTGATCTGAATGTCGCCGTAGGTTTCCTTGATGCCGCGGATGATGTCGTAGGCGGGCTGCGGCTGGAGGAGGGCGGCCATGTCCTTGAGTGCGATCGACTCGGCGCCCATGTCAATGAGCTGCCCGGCGAGCTTCACATAGCCCTCGACGGTGTGAACCGGCGAGATGGTGTAGCAGATGGTGCCCTGGGCGTGCTTGCCGACCTTCTTGACGGCCTGCATCGCCTTGGCCATGTTACGGGGATCGTTGAGGGCGTCGAAAGACACGGAAGACATCCATGCCGTTCTCGGCTGACTTCTCGACGAACTCTTCCACCACACGTGTCCTCGTAGTGGCGGTAGCCGAGCAGGTTCTGGCCACGCAGCAGCATCTGAAGACGGAATTGGGCATCAGTTCACGGAACGTGCGGAGCCTGACCCAGGGGATCCTCATTGAGGAAGCGGATACAGGAGTCGAAGGTGGCACCACCCTCAACACTCCACGGACCAGTAACCTGCGGCATCGATGTCTGCGCAGGGCATCGACCATGTCTTCCATGGCCATTCGGGTTGCCATCAAACTCTGGTGTGCGTCCCGGAGGGCTACTTCGGTGACGCCGATCTTTCGAGGACTCATGGTCCCTATCCAACCACGCCGGGACAACTCTGGGGAAAGCACCCCTCCATCGACGCGCCACTTTCGATCCGGGTCTCATCCCCTGTTGACAGGGGTCAACGCTTGAACAGCGTTCAAGAATCCGCATCTCCCAGCAGGCCCTTCCTGCCCCCGGTCTGCCGCAGCGCTCGCAGACATCCGTGGAAAACCCACGCGGTCCCTGAAGTGGCTCTAGGTTTGCTGGGTGTCAGTCACCCAGCAGATGCCGCTCCCCCTCCGACCTGCTCCGTCCCTGGTGGCCACAGCCACGCCGTGACCGATTCCCGGGGCCCCGCGTCCCCGGGCTCGACGCAGCCCGCGGCATGGCCGTCCTGGGCATGGTGATCGCGCACTCGGTGCTCACCCCCACCTGGGGTTCAGGACCGACCGCGCTGCTCGGTTTTCATCCCACGGTCGCTCGGGCATCCTGTTCGCCACCGTGGCTGGGGGTGTCCTTGGCGATGATCAGCGGGGGATCCCGGAGGGTCGAGGGCGAGGACCTGCTGCGGGCCCGCACCACCATCCTGGGCCGGGCCGTCGTGTTGCTTCTGATCGCCGGGGTGTTGTCGATGATCCCGACCACCATCCAGGTGATCCTGGCTCTCCTACGCCTTCTGGTTCGTCCTCTCCTGCCCGCGCTGCGCTGGCGTCCCACACCCTCCTGGTCGTAGCCTGCGGTCTGGCGTTGGTGGGCAAGCTGCTGGTGACCGGGATTGCCGTTGTGGATCCCCACCTGGGGATACGGCTCCCCCGACCTCGGAGGCAATGTCGTCCCCACTCTGCTTGTGACCACCGTCTCTCCCGCGCTGGTGTGGATGGCCTTCGTCCTGGCGGGCATGGCCCTTGGGGCGTTTCGGACTGGACAACACCAGGGCACTGCAGGGTTTCCTCGTGGCTGGTCTGGTGCTGTTCGCCGGTTTCGCGGCGCCGTTCGTCGTCTCCGCCGGTTCCCCGGCGCCGCTGTTCGCCGACGTCCAGCGCGCGGCCACCTCGACCACCGGGATCGACCAGACCACGGATCCGGCGACCGGAATCGACTGGCAGCAGGTGCTGTGGTCCTTCGAGCCCACCTCGGGCACCGCCTTCGAGGTGTTTTCCTCGGGGGTCTGGCGCTCGCGCTGATCAGCCGGTCTGGTGCTGCTGGGCCGGTTGCCGTGGTCGCGGTGGGTGCTGCTGCCTCGACGGGCGTCGGGTCGATGGCGTTGACGGCATATGTGGTCCACGTCGTGGTCCTGACCGATGCCCAACCGGATGGACTCTCGCCGACGGGCTGGGGTCGAGGGCTGGCTGTGTCTCGGGCTGGTGGTGGCGTGCGGGGCGTGGTCGCAGGTGTTCGTCTCGGGGCCGCTGGAGCAACTGACCGGCGCCATCACGGACCGATTGGCCGGCTATCCAACGTCCCCTCCCCAGGCGGTCGACCAGCACGGCACCGCCCGCAGGTTGACCTGGGCCGGACCGGATGCTTCCCGGCCCGGCCAGTGAACCGGATCAGAGCAGCTCGGGCCGGGTGAACCCGGCCTCGCCGATGCCCGCCTCGATGAAGGAGAACACGGTCTCGTACCAGAGCTCGGCGTGCTGTGGGGACAAGATCCAGTGGTTCTCGTCGGGGAAATACAGGAATCTGTGCGGGAAGTCCTCCGGTTTCCCGCCCACCCTGCGGCCAGTTCTCGCCACAGGGCCAGGCCCTCGCCGATCGGCACCCGGTAGTCCCTGTCGCCGTGGATAACCAGCATCGGGGTGACGATGTCGGCCACGGGACCCGGTGTGGCGAGTACCGTTCCCGCATCTCGGGCGACATCTCACGTTCCCAGTACCAGGCGGCATCGGTGGTGTTGCCGAAGGCGTCCAGGTTCCACAGGCTGGCGTGGGTGACGATGGCACGGAACCGGTCCGTGTGGCCCGCCACCCAGTTGGCCATGTAGCCCGCCGAACGACCCACCCATGGCGACGGTGCGGTCCTGGGTCGATGTCGTCGCGGGCGACGACGTGGTCGGTCAGGGCCATCAGGTCGGTAAACGGTTCCGCACCCCAGCGTCCCCAGCCGCGCTGGATGTGGTCTTGGCCGTATCCCGTGGACAGCGCTGGATCGGGCAGCAGCACCGCCCAGCCCCGGCTGACCAGCAGCCAGGGGCACCAGCGCCAGCTCCACGAGTTCCAGGAACCCAACGGACCGCCATGGATCCACAACGCCAGTGGCGTGGGACCGTCGCCGGAAGGCAGCAGCAGGTAGCCGGGCACGCGCGCCCCATCGGTGGCAGTGGTCTCAACGCGCTCCACCCGACCGGGCAGCTCCGGGTAGTCGACGGGCACCGGAAGAACGGTGGTTTCCCCGGTGGCGGTGTCGATGGTGACGACGCTGCCCGGATCCTGGTAGGACGACCGCACCGCGTACAGTCTCCGGCCGTCCTCGGTGATCCGCACCGAGGTGAAGGCGCCCTCGCCGGTGAGGCGGCGCACCTTCCCAGAGGCCACGTCGATGGCGAACACCGGGGAGTCACCGTCCTCGTCGGCCACGGCGTAGAGCGTCCCGGCATCGGGACTGAAAGGCCACCGGCGTGCCCCAGCGATCCCAGTCAGGAGCCAGTTCCCTGCCCTCGCCGTCCTCCCCGGCCAGCCACAGGCGCTTCACCGGAGCGGTTTCCGGGGTGGAGCAGGTGATGCGAACACACGCGATCAACTGGCCGTCACGGGAGATCACAGGACCGGTGAACTCGTCGGCGTCGTCGGAGGCGACCATCCGGCGTTGCCCCGTCGTCACGTCGATGACCGCCACGGACAGGGCCACCTCCGCAACTCCCCGCGGTGAGGCCCAGCCTGCGGCGAGTCTCTGACCGTCGGCGCTCAGCGACAACGTCGTCTCCTCCAGGGCACGTCCCACGTCCCCGGTCAGCGGTTCGCAACCGCCGTTGAGATCCAGAACCGCGAGCCTGTCGGCTACGGGCCCCAGGTCGTGATCCCAGTACCGGACCGGGTAGCTGTCGTGAAGGATGGCGGTCACCTTGCGTTCGCGGCGGGCCTTGCGTGTGGCGGCGTCGGCCTCGTCGTCCGCGGCACCGATGTGGGCCGGGGTACGGGCGATCACCGTGCTGGAACCGGTCGCGGCGACGACCCCGCTGAACCCTCCGGAGCGACGCGCCACCGGATAGGCTTCACCACCTGCAGCTGGCAGCAACCAGACCACACCGTCGTCCTCCTCCGGTTTCGTCTCGTCGGTGCCGGGCACGGGTCGTTTCGAACCGAACAGGAAATCCCCGTCCGCGGTGAAGGCACCAAAGCTCTCGCCCTCCTCCGAACGGGTCAAGCGCCGCGCGGGTCGCTGACCCTCGGGGTCGAGTTCCCACCACGAAGACCGGTAGCCGGTGTGTTCCCGGTTCCGGTGGGCGACGGAAACCACCACCCGTCCCTGCGGGGAGATCTCCAGCGATCCCAGCCTCGGCAGGTTGGTGTAGGCATCCAGATCACTCCATGCATTGGTCATTTTCTTCTCCGATCTTGCGCAGCCAGGTGGCTGCCAGGTCCACCCAGGAAGCCACATTAACCGGCAGCGATTCCCGGTCGGCGCTGCACAGCTCATCGGCGATCGACAGGCCGTGACAGCCCCACTGGAAGTGGTGGTATTCGAACGGTACCCCGGCCTCGGCCAGCGCGGTGACGAAACGCAGCGACTGCGAGGGCGGCACCACTCGTCCTGGCCGGTGGTCCACACGAAGGCGGGTGGGGTCTCCCGGTCACCGCCGAGATGCAGTCCACGCGGGCCGCGGTGCGCAGGATCTCCTCATCACCGTCCGCCCAGTCGACGCTGAGCGCCCCGTAGCAGATCACGAGCGCGTCGGGTCGCGAACCGTGACGCAACAAGTCACCCCGACCGGTGGCCTCGTACTCGGCGCGTTCGGCTGCCAGCAGATCGTCGCGGTTCCAGTGGGTGCCCAGCAGTGCGGCGACGTGCCCGCCCGCCGAGAATCCCAAGAGGTTCACCTGCCGTGGATCGACACCCAGCTCGCCGGCATGGGCGCGTATCCACCGCACGGCCTGTGCCGCGTCGACGGCGGGATTGGGATAGGCGGCGTGTTCCCGCAGTGAGTAGCGCAACACGAACACGTTGAATCCGCGACGCAGGAAAGCGACCGCCACCGGATCGGATTCGCGTTGCGACAGCATCATGTAGCCCCCACCGGGGCAATGATCACCGCGGGCCGGGGATGCTCCAACGGGGTCGGTTGTTCCTTGAGGGACGGAGCGTCGAAGAGGACCGCCTCCAGGCTGGCGGATCTCTCCTGGTTCAGATCAACAGTGACATGACGCATCGCATCATCGTATGACCCTCAGGGACGCTAGCCTTCCGGGAATTCAGCACCCAGGGCACACACCTCGTGCAGTGCAATCGTCAGGGGACCGCCACGGACGTCCCAGACATCTTCTACCCTCGCGTCTTCATTCCACGACCTCCGGGAAGTCCTGCGTGTAGCCGAGGAACAAGAACCTGGGAGTCAGCCAGCACCGACAACAGTTCCTCCCACGCACCGGTTTTCTGTCGATACAGCAGCTTCAAGTCCTCGACCAGCGCCGGAGTTGGCTCCGTGGTCCGAATGAATCCCAGCAGTCGAGCCCCGATCCCGAAAAGCTCGTATCCGTGCGTCAGCATCCGCCGGGCGATGGCCACGGTACCGAACGGGCCGATATCGCCGTCAAAATAGCCGTTGGGGATGTTCGCCAGCAGATCCACCGGATCACTGGTCGGCAGACACTGGACGACGTGAGACTCCTCCAGGATTGCCTCAGAATTCCGTTGGATCCTCACCAGCGCCGACACGACGTCTTCGTCGATGTCCAGTTCCTCACCAGCGCTGTCGAACCCGACCACCCGGTCGGGGTCGCTCAGAACGTCGCGGATCAGCTTGAACCTCGCCACGTCATATGCCCGAAACTGCGCGGGGTCCTCATCTTCAGGGACATCCAGGGTCAGTTCGTCGTCCATGTCGTGCTTCTCGACGGCGTGCATGGACGTATAGACGCACTGGTCGAAGGGAATCCAGGCTCAGGAAGCACTTTCCCCGCCCGCCCAGCGGCCACGTTCCGGAAAGCGTCGTACAGCTCGGCGAAGGTCAGCGGATCATCGATGTACGCGACACTGAAGGTGTCGATCTGCTGACGATCTTCTGCAGGCAACAGAACAATTTCCACAGCCTACCTCCTCCACAGGGTCCTCACTGTTCCAATCCAACGATCCCGGGCAGCGTATCAAGCCGCATTCTCCCAACCGGTCTCGCATGGTCGCAGCACATGATCTCGCGATCGCATCCTGACCGACCCGCCTCCATGGGGAAGAATGAAGGCCCATGTCTCCTTTCACCTGAGGTTTACCTCGTGACCTTTGCTGACAGGACTCTTCGTATTCAACTACATGCCCGGTGTTTATGAGCTGAGCAGCAGGGCCACCGGATCGGACCTCGCATTGGGACGCATCAGTGCCCCACCCGGGGCGATGATCACCGCGGGCCGGGGATGCTCCAACGGGGTCGGTTGCTCCTTGAGGGACGGAGCGTCGAAGAGACCACCCCAGGCTGGCGGATCTCCTGGTTCAGATCAACGGTGACATGACACACGAACTCATCGTAGAACCGTTCGGGGAGGCCATCGCGGGTCTCGACAGTAGGCCCTCACGATACCGGTGGACGCGGACCTCGGTGAGCCCAGTGTTCCTTCCCGAACTCTCATGAGAAACGATGGTGTCCATGCTCTACGACTACGACGAAGATGAACCAGTCCTGAACGAAGCAAAGTCGAAGGATGACACCCCATGCTCGAATCAGAACGGCAGGTCTGCCTCCACCACTGGCTGCGGTTACCCAGAGGCTTCGGGGTAGCGGTCCGAGGAACCATCCCTTGCGTACCTTTGGGCCCTGCTGGTGGGGCTTCGCGTATCTACATGGGCATGTCTCCAGCTGGGCCATGACCTCACGATAACCCATCGATCGTCGTTGGCATCCTGCTGATTGTCATGTTGTTCATACCTCTCGTCGGTCCGCTTGATGAGGGATCGCCTCGTTCTTCTGCGGGACTCTTGCTACGCCCTCGGTCGTCACTCGCTCGCAGCATCGGGCCGGTGAACAGCATGATCATCGGGGTATTCTGCGTTCATAGGATTCAGCGAAAGCCTGAGCACATCTGTCCTAGAGCTACAAGCCCTTTCACAACGGGACCGCCCCCACTTCACAGGCCTTCCCCAAAGCCGTCATCGTCTCACTTTTGAGAAACAGGCAGCCCGGAGGCTGCATCAGCACCCACCGACTCGTGACCTCGCAGGCGCGTTCCGCATGCGGGACGAACGCGTACACGTCTGACACCGATCCGGGACAGCAGTATCTGCCGTCGCGACTCGCCGTGACCGCAACCGTCGCATCGCTCCCTGGTCGGCTGCTCGGCAGAGCCTGCGGCACATTCCTCGGCATCGCACGCCATCGCGGAGGCCCTGAACACAGCCACGTCGGATGGGCTACCCGATTCGTCGCCCGTCCCCTCACCCACACCTGACTGCGGCGAGGTGTCGCGCTAAGGCGGACTCCCCGACCATCGAGCAGCAGGCGGGAGCAGTTGTTCACGATCGGGGTGAGCACCTCCGGGCTGGACGACAAAGACCCGCAAAAGCCATCGAGTCAGGGAAAGCATCAGGGGCCGTGGTGCTGCTCGGCAACAGCAGCGAGGGCGCATCCCGGATCAGCGCGATCACCTCCGAGTTGGGAGAGATGCAGTCCGCTGGAATGCCGCTGCTGATCGCCGTCGACCAGGAGGGCGGTCGCATACAACGACTCAAGGGACCGGGGTTCAGCGACATCCCGAACGCCGTCGAGCAGGGGCGCTGGCGGACGGCCAGTTGCGGAGTCGGGCCCAGACGTGGGGCACGGAGTTGGCGGACGCAGGCATCCACTACGACCTCGCGCCGGTCGCCGACGTGGTGCCCAAGGACAAACAGGACAGCAACGCCCCGATCGGGAAACGCAACCGCAATTTCGGCAATGACGTCACCGCGGTGAGCAGGTCGGTGGTGGAGTTCACCCAGGGAATGCAGGACGCAGGGAATCAGCGACCTCCTGAAAGCACTTTCCCGGGACTGGGTGAGGTGACGGTCAACACCGACCACGGGGTGGCGAAGGACAGCGACATCAGCGCCGACGGCGAATCCCTGGAACCGTTCCGCAAAGGTATCGAGGCCGGAGCTGATTCGGTGATGATCTCGTCGGCGATCTTCACCCGGATCGACCCGGACCAGGAGGGGTTTTCAGCAGGAAAATCGTCACCGACATGCTGCGCGGCGACCTCGGCTTTCCAGGGAGTGGTGATCAGCGACGACCTGGGCGCGGCGGTCGCCGTGGGGAATGTCACACCCGGCGACCGGGCCGATCCGGTTCTTCGCAGCGGGTGGGGATCTGCTCATCAACGCCGATCCGTCGCTGATGGACGAGATGCTGAAGGCCACCATCACGTGGGCGGCTGAGAGACCCGGGCAATGCCGATCGTCTGGCCGAATCCGCAGGTCGGGTGCTGGCGCTGAAGGAATCAGCGGGGTTACTGACCTGCGAGTGAGTTCAGGTCCCGAGACCCGGCTCCCCGCTCGACGAGCCAGCCGGGTCTCGTGGTCTGCAGCCAGCCGGGGCAGGTCGGCCCGGGCACGCGACATCACACACCGCCCGTCGACCGCAGGGGTCCCTCCTCGACCCAGCACCGGGACGCCTCCGCCACGAGATGGGTCGGGCAGCCGTCCCGCCGCGTTGACCACCCGCCACCACGGCACTCCCCCGACCCGGCGGAGGCCATGACGGCCCCCCACCCGCCGGGCGGACGTACCCACCAGCTCCCGCGATGTCACCGTAGCTGACCACCCGCCCAGCAGGTACGCACTCCACAGCGCACAGCACCCGCTCGATGGTCAGTTCAGCGGCTGCATCCGGCATCGAGCAGGTCTTCTCCCGCCTCAGGAATGCCCTGCGAGGCGCTGCTCCAGCACGGCCCGGAACTCACGCACGATGAGATCGATCTCGTCCTCGGTGATCACCAGCGGGGGCGCAAACCGGAGGGTCTGGCCGTGGGTGTCCTTCACCAGGATGCCGTGATCGAGGAGGTCCAGGCTCACGTCCTGGCGGTGCCGATCGCAGGATCGATGTCGACGCCAGCCCACAGCCCAGCGCCCCGAACCGCGGTCACACCACGACCGACGAGAGTCTCGAGTCCGGCGTGCAGGCGCTCACCCAGCTCAGTGGAGCGGCGCTGGTATTCGCCGGTAGCCAGCACGTCACAGACAGCCGCCCCGATGGCGCAGGCGAGAGGGTTGCCACCAAAGGTCGATCCGTGCTGGCCCGGTTGCAGCAACCCGAGGATCTCGCGGTCGGCGATCACCGCTGACAGCGGCACGATGCCCGCGCCCCAGGGCCTTGCTGACGGTGATGATGTCGGGGCTCGATGTCCCTCGGCCTGGAACCGGAACGTCGTTCCGGTACGGCCCATGCCGGTCTGCACCTCGTCGCAGATCAGCAGGACGTTGTTCCTGCGGGTGAGTTCCCGCACTTCGCGGAGGTATCCCGCCGGCGGGACGATGATGCCGGCCTCGCCCTGGATGGGTTCCAGCAGCACGGCGACGGTCTCGGGTGTGATGGCCTGCTGCAGGGAGTCGACGTCGCCGAAGTCGGCGAGCCGGAACCCGGGGCTGTAGGGGCCGAAAGTCGGCGCGCGCGGTCTCGTCGTCGCTGAAGCTGATGATCGTTGTGGTGCGGCCGTGGAAGTTGCCGTGCATGGCGATGATCTCGCCGCGGTCCTGCGGTAGTCCCTCGACCTGGTGACCCCACTTGCGGGCCACCTTTGATGGCGGTTTCGACGCGCCTCAGCGCCGGTGTTCATCGGCAGGGACCATGTCCTTGCCCGCGAGGCGGGCCAGTTTCTGGGCGAACGGGCCGAGCCAGTCGGAGAGCGCGGCCCGGCTGGTGAGGGTGAGCCGATCCAGTTGCCGTTTCGCGACATCGATGAAGGTGGGGTTGCCGTGCCCGGAAAGTTGAGGGCCGAGTAGGCGGCGAGGCAGTCCAGGTAGCGGCGACCGTCCACATCCGTCAGCCACGCGCCGGACGCCCTCGGTGACGACGACGGGCAGCGGCGAGTAGTTGTGTGCCGCGTAGGTGTCGACGAGTTCGATGGCGGTGCGCGTGTTCTCACTCATGGCGTGATGGGTCACGGTATTGCCTTCCGGAATTGATTGCCGGGTATGGGGGACGTCCTGGCTAAAGTTGTTCTGCTCGAAGTGCCTCGGGCGCTGAGCATCGTGCGAATGGTGCAAGGGAAAAACGCTACCACGGAAGCTGGCAGGCACTTTCGGGACTGGTGGGAGCAGGGGCGCTGCTCGGCCTCTGCCCAGGGTCCGCGAGCCCTCCTCACATCCTGTTGTCCGCAGCTGGTTCACTTCCTGGGTCAGTGCCGCCCGCACGTGTGGCGAGCCAGCCTCCGACCGCCGCGAGCAGGGCCGTCAGGGCGAAGGTGCTGGAGAGTTGCATTGCGATCTCGGGCACCGTGAACCCGAGCGCGACCACTGCGACCACCGCGACCAGCGTTGCCCAGGACAGAGCCACCGGGAAGCCCTGGACGAGGGGATTGCCGTCGCGGAAGGCGCGGCGGCGCAGCGCCAGGTGCGAGACGATGATCCCCAGCCAGATGACGATCATGGTGGAGCCCGACCATGTTCAGCAGGAATTTCAGCACCTCCTCCGCCCAGAAGTAGTTCAGTGCCGCCGCGACGAACCCGAGGAACGAGGTGGACAGCACGAGCCGCCACGGGCACGCCTCGAGCGTTCGTGCCGCGCATCATCGCGGGCCCCATGCGTCGCTCAGCGAGCGAGAAGATCATGCGCGACCCGCCGTAGAGATTCGCGTTGAGCGAGGACAGCAGCGCGACGACGATCACGATCCCGATGAGTGCCGCGATGGCGGGCAGTCCCCGCCGCGTTCAGGACCGCGACGAAGGGCGCTTCCTTGAGGGAGGGATCGTTCCAGGGCAGGGGCGAGCAGCATGATCGTCACAGCGCCCATGTAGAAGATGAGGATGCGCCACAGGATCGTGTTGACGGCCTTCCTGATGCTGCGTTCCGGGTCAGCGGTCTCGGCGGCGGCGACAGCGACTATCTCCACGCCCCCGAAGGCGAAGATCACGACCAGCAGAGCCGATGCGACTCCCTTGACTCCGTGGGGCATGAAGTCGCTTCCCAGCAGGTTCCCCACCCGGGTGAGGGCGCTGGGGCGAAGCCCGAGAAGGAAGGCCATTCCGAGCACCAGGAAAACCGCCACGAAGGCGATCTTGATCAGCGAGAACCAGAATTCGAATTCACCGAAACTTCCCCACCTTGAACAGGTTGATTCCCGTGAAGACCACCATGATGATCAGCGCGAATCCCCACTGCGGGAAACCGGGGACGAGCGTGTTCAGGTATCGTGCCGCCGCGGTTGCCCTCGGTCGCGACCACCAGCCCCATCTCGATCCACCACAACCAGCCGATCGCGAATCCGGCGGCGGGTCCGAGGGCCTTGTCCGCGTAGTGGAGAATGCCCCCGGGTTCGGGTCCTCCGCCACCATCTCGCCGAGCATGCGCATCACGGCCAGGACGATCGCCCCGGAGATCACATAGGGACAGCAACACCGCGGGTCCTGCCGTCGCTATGCCCTCGCCGGACCCCACGAACAGCCCGGCTCCGATGGCTGATCCGAGGCTCATCATCACGAGGTGACGGGGTTTTCATCGCGACCTTCAGGTCGCCTTCCGAGAGGGACACCGGGTTTCTCCTACATCTTCTGCGTCGCCTTCACGAGTCGCGTGAACAACGCGGCTCACTATGTCACATCCGGGACCTCTGACCTCCGATCTCGCCCATGACGAGACCCGACCACACCACGGGACCCCGGTTCAGGGCCGCCTCCACGCGATATCCTCCGTTCGACCGTCACAACTGGAGGAGCCTTTTGCAGGACTGGGTGAACAATGGTCTACCTCGCCGCGATCATCGGGGCCGCGGCGTTCGCGGCGCTGTTCCCTGCCGGGCCTGGTCTGGCAGTACCGCCGCTTCGGTCGGTTGAGTTTCGCCCGTCTGCTCGGGCTCGCGGCGGTGTGTCTCTACGCCACCGCGCTGCTCACCCACACCCTCCCTGCCGCTGCCGGAGCGTTCCGTCGAGTGGTGTCGCTCCACGCCCAGGGAATGAACCTGCAGCCGTTCGCCTTCATCGACGACATCCGCAAGGCCGCGCCGGGGCGTTCGCTGCGAGGGCCTGCTGACCAGCTTCACGGTGCTGCAGGTGGCCTTCAACGTGGTGCTGTTCGTGCCGTTCGGGAGTGATCCTGCGCCGCTATTTCAACCGCTCCGTTCTCGTCACAACCCTTCTGGGGGCGGGCACCAGCCTCCTCATCGAACTGACCCAGCTCACTGGTTTTGTGGTTCATCTATCCCTGCGCTTTCCGGACCGCTGATGTGGACGACCTCGCTGACCAACACCCTCGGCACCATCCTGGGAGCGGTCCTGGCCCCGGTGCTGCTGTGGTGGATGCCGCGCGCCCACCAGCTGGCGCAGGACAGGCTGACGCCGCGCCCGGTGACGATGTGGCGACGCTGGATGGGCATGCTCATCGACGCCGTCCTCGTGGCCCTGGTGGCCGGGACCACCACGGTGGTCCTCCGCGCGGTGATGATGCTGTTGCTGAGGGATGCTTCCGAGGGTGGATCCCGTTGATCAGTCCTGTGGCCTTTGCGGTGGCGACCATCGCGGTGTTCGTCTGGCCTGCCTGGAATCATCTCGCCGCATCCGTCGGGCAGACCGTGGTGTGGCTCACCCCGAAGTGGCGCAACGCGGACGGCACGCTGCACGACGGTTCCCGTTTCCGCAGGGTTGTCAGGTCGCTGGTGGTGCCCGCATCATTGCTGATCCCGATGTGCCTTGGCCCTCTTCTTCGCTTCCTCGCCTTTCATCTGGTTGCTGCCCCTGGTGGTGCCGCTGTCCCTGGTCATGGTTCCGTTCACCCGCACCCATCGCAGCCTGTCCTGTTGGTTGACCGGCGCACAGATGGTCGACATCCGGGCGGAAGAAACCGACAAGGCCCTCCCCTGTCCACTGAACGTCCCTGCCGGGAGCGTTTCACCCGGTTGCGCAGCGCTCAATGCCCAAAAACCGTCCGAAACAGCCCTGAAACGGCGTTGAGTGCTGCGCTAACCGGGTTCTTGCTCGCCCATACGGTCCCTCGGGCTGTGCTGTTCGAAACCACCCAACGACGTGCGAGCTGGATACCATGGGGACAACGAAACAGGTCGTGCACAGAGCGATTGATGCTTCACCAAAGATTTCGTTGAAGCTCACACCAACCATCTGCGGATCCGAAGCGCCCGACAGCAGCCCATCCGTCGAACCGAAGAGGAGCCAGCATGAAAGCGGTCACCCACTCCCCAATGCCGCGACGAGACCCGCCTCTAGGGTGGCGACTTCACGGGGCCGCAGCCCTGATGGGTGCCGTCTTGCTGACCACGTCCTGCTGGGGAACGGGATCCGAGACACCGTCGTCGGCCCCCACGGTCCCGTCATCACCCGAGTCCTCTCCGCCGCCGACTCCCCGGCCCGGATCACGACCACCTGGGAAGTCACGGTTACCGGAGCCGGTCCTCTCTCGAGGCTCACGAGGGCCTGGTGGTCGCTCCGGACCTCGCCGCGGGCGGCAGCAAACTGAGGATGCTCAACTGGGCCGATGGCTCCGAGGTGTGGTCGGTCGATGTCTCCAGCGACCTCGCCGGTTTCGACATCCTCAGGAAGGTACCCGATACGCCGCCCGGGCAGGTGGCGATGTGGGCCGAAACGTCCCAGCAGCAAAGAACCCTTTTCGTCTACAGCACCGCCGATGGCAGCCTCATCGGTCGACTCGATGAAGAGCCCGAGCGCTACCTGGCCATGGCCGCATCGGGTGCGATCTACGAGCTGGACACGTCCAAGGAGGGTAGCGTCCGGATCAGCCGCGAACCTTCCATCAAGGAGGCACACACCAAACAGTGGTCCATCGACCTGCCTGAGGAGGACCGGGAATGGTTCTGGGTGAGGGAACACGACGGCGTGACCGATTTCTGCGTCGACGGACAGGCCGGCCCCGTCCACGAGTACGCCTGCTACCTGGGCGTTCACACCGGCGACGGCAGCCCGGTGCTGAAGGACGGGGTGCGGTACCGCTCAGCCTGGGTGGGCAACATCCTGGCAGGACGGAAGAACGACGGGCCGTTGAAGGGTTTCGACCAGCAGGGCAAGGAGCTGTGGACGGTCGAGGTCGAGGACGGTTATCCATTGGGTTGGGGAGACGACCTCATATACGTCACGGAGGGGCATGCAGCGAAGCTTTGTGGGGCCTGGACCCGGCGACGGGGAAAGAGCTCTGGCGCAGGGATTGGGACGGAGGTCCTGGCTCTATCCCCGGTCTTCGACAGGACTCCCTTCCCTCAGGACGGCCCCCTAAGCGTGGTCATTCTGTCACCTTCCGTACGGACGGGGGTGCTGGATCCCCAAGACCGGGCAGGCTCGACTTTCGTGGACCATCAGATCGCCGAAACCGCGAGGTCTTCCCCAACCACTCGGGGGTGCCCTGCTGATCTCGACGGGTACTAGCGATGTCTCTTCCTGGTTTGCCGTGGATCCTGGAAACCGGGCACCCTGTGGGTGACGTCCTGAAGAAAGTACGACACCTACGACACGCTCGACGGTCATCTGGTGGCTTCTAAGGGAGATCGAATCGCCCTGCTTTGCGTGACAGCGTGGCGGCGTCAGCCGGTTGGGTCTTTGCGCCGGCTCCGAGACCTGCTCGCGGGCAAAGCCTCAGCCGTCAGAGTCCCCTGAACTGTCCCCTGTGTGACACCGAGCTCCGCTCGCAGTGTCCTGATCATCCGTACCGCGGCGGTCTTCTCCTCCTCAGAGTAGCGATGCTTCGTCGGCTTCCCATTCACCATTTCCTTCGGCATAACTCCATCCTCGTCACCAAGATCAGGAGCCTCAAGAAACCCAGGACGGTTCACCTTAAGACATACTCGTCGCATCCGAAAAAGGACGGACAGATTACCACTGAAAGCACCAAACAACGACAGGATCATTTCATGGGAATCCGCTGGAACTTCACTTGGGGCCAAAACAGCCGCTCCGGCTTAGGAAATACAACCACCCCCAGAAATCGCACCTTCAAACCGCGAGCCCGAAAGCATAGATAAAGTTCTCACTATGGAGTATCAAGAAGCCTTGGCTCAAACAAGAGCTTTCGCCACATTGATGCGTACAGATGTCGCCTTTGCAACAACCGTTCAAGCAGCCATTCTTGCCGTCATTGGGAGCCACCTCCGCTCCACAATATCGGACACACCGCCCTCTCAGTACTAGCTTTTACAGTCGCCGTTCTGGTATTAATTCTGTTGATCGCGTTTACAGATATATGTCAGGATATATGAGTCGCGCTCGAGAAATTGAAACCAAGTTAGACTTGAAGCTCATCACGCAAGGCTACCTCGTAACAAAGAATCGGTTTAACCTCCCAATAGCAAGTACATTCAAGTACTACTATGCGTTGCTAATCGTTTTCTGGATGATCATTTGGGGATGGTCGCTCATTTCAACGAGCTCCTAACAATGTGAAACAAATTCCACAAAGGCAATCCCGCGCTAGAAACCCGGACTTAACGAAAGAATCGGGAGGCCGCCAGGCGCATGGGCGCCCTAGGTGAATTTCCCACTCATGCATACTTCGATCATAGTCACTCCACAACAACCGCATTGGAATGCATGTCACTGCCTGAATCAGCGATACGTTAGCTGCATCGCCTAACCCATAACCAACAAAACAAAACCCTCTATATATTACGAACATCGACGAACGCGATAATCGTCGATTAATCGACGACAACAGGGTGCGATCACATGCGCCTCAATTTGACCATTAAGACCTCGGGTGAATCCATATATTTCGCAGGTTTCACAAATACACAGCCTTCTGCTGTCGGCACGGATCAACATGTCCCCTCCGCAGCTTCTCCGCCACCCACAGAAGATCGGAGATCGCCATCTCTATTTGGCCAGCGGGTCCTCCATCAGGAAGTCCACGATGTTCACGTGCTCGATGCCGTTGCGGCTGCGGGAGACGGGGTCCGTGTCGATCATGGTCGACACGACACACCTCTCAGCCCTGGTTTGTCGATCATGGTCGACAACCTGCCCAGATGGTTCGGCTCCGGGGAACTGTCCGACGATGTGCCAAAGAGGACAACCGAGACAGTGACCACGACATACATGGCCAGCCGCCCTATCGACCGGGCAGTCCTTCTGGCGTGGCATCCGGGTCGGGCGGGATACTGGTACCGGTTCTACAGGGGTGCTCGATGGAGGGCGGAGCTCATGGCGATGGTGCGGCGGTCCGAGTTGGTGGACGCGCTGGCAGCCGTCGCAGTCAGTGCCCTAAGCGGACCGCTCGGAGCGATTGGGGTGAGCGCAGCCTGGCGAGCTGGTGAAGCTCCTCCAGAAAGCCCGGGGCCGAACGTCTGAGGAAAAGGAACTGCAGAAACAGGTCCGGGAAGCGATCACCACATGGGCCAAGGGGCGAACGCCTCGACCCAGACGTCGTGGACCGCGGACTGGCCTGGGCGATCGAGTACGTTCAGGCAGCCGGATGCCAGCACGAGTTAATCGCCGAAGCGGACTTCGATCCCACGCGAGCAGCCGAGGTCGTGCTCACAAAAGCCAAGGCGAGGGACGAGTATTGGGGAACGGACCCCGAGTACGGCGTCGCGGAACGCGCCGTGCACATCACCTATAACGCACTGTGCCCGAAGCTCAAGGCCGAGGGTGGGGTGGTTCTCGCGGCGATCCAGGCCTCTCGGCACGAGATATGCGGCAGCATCGACCAGCTGCGCGAGGACCTGCTGGGAGTAGCGGACAGACATGAGCCAATTGACTACCTGGAGAAACAGATTCGGGATTGGGATTACTCGCCGTGGACTCAAGGCAGGGAAGTGGACCCAGGATCGGCGACCGTCGCAGCTGGAGCGGACGCTGGAGATCGCGGACGAGCAGAGGACCATGTCCCCGGCGGAGGCCCCTGGAAGGGGTCTGGCTGTTGACGGTGCTGGGGTGGCCCGGGGTCAGGAAAGACGTGGCTCGCTTGGCGCATCGCGCGTGAGGCTGCCGAGACGGCGCTGGAGCAGCTCCGGGACCCACGGGTGGATCCCGCGTCGGTCGAGCTCCCTTGTTCACCACGGTGGCCGAGTGGATCAAATCGGCGCGGCACCGGCTTTCGACGGGGCTGGTCGAGGCGGCGCTCAGAGACAAATCGCAGGAGAAGATTCGCCGGCTGGTCCTACGCCCGGGGGCTCGGGTGTTGGCGGTGGCGGACTCCTGGACGAGGGCGTCTGCGGTCAACCAGCGCCAGGACGCTGCTCAACTCCTTGACAAGTACGCCGGGTCGGCGGCTGGTGGTGACGTCGCGGCCAGAGGCGTGGCACAGCGCAGCCTCAGGTCTGTGCGCAACGCAGGACACCCGGGTCGGCACCCTCACCGAGCTGCGCTATCCCGAGGATGTCTACGGCTACATCAAGGCCTGGTTCACAGAGAACCCGTCAACGGCCCAGCACCTGATCCGGCAGCTCGAACGATCGACGAGAACTCCGCGCCACCGCGACCAGCCCACTGCTGCTGACTTTCTACTGCATGCTGACCGAGCAAGAACCGGATCAGGAGTTACCGAGACGCCGCCGGAAACTCTACCGAACCATCATCGACCTGCTGCTGGCCGGAGGCTGGGCGACGGCGGAGGAGCACGTCAACACGGATCGAATGCCGCGCGATCCTGCAGCAATGGGCCTGGGATGCCGTCAAGGACGCGGTCACCCCCGCGGGGCTGGGCGTGTGGCCCGAGACAATGACGACGGACCGTAGGCCGCCCGACGCGTCGGAGGCCATGGAACGTGCCCTCGACAATGTGGCGCCCAAACAGGAACACCCCCGCTCCAGCTTCTACGACCACAAACAGGTCGAGCGCCGGTTCCTGCACCGCACCCTGTGGGAGTACCTGGTCTCCGAACACATAGCCACTACTTTCTCAGCCGCCAAGGCAGCAAAGACACTGCTACCCCACATCTGGTTCGACCCGGACTGGCAAGTAGCCTGCCCATGGCCATCGCAGCCCACGAGAAGCGCAGCAAGCTGGTTGACCGGCTCTGGGCCCACCACACGGACCACCCCACCTCCAGCCCAGGAAGTAGTCAACGATCGCCTTGAGAAGCTGATGCTGGAGGTGGCTGCCCAGACCGATCCGGAGGACTGGAACAAGGCAGGCCGGGCCCGGATTCGCGCTCTGAGAGAGAGCTTCGCGCCCCGACACCCCGAGCTGATAGCCAGTTCCGCTCACTGGGGTAGCCCCAGCCCGGTGGAGGCGATCCTCGCGGTGCTTCTCCACGCCGCACCGTGGAAGATCAACAATCTAATCGACACGCTGCTGCAACTGGACCCAACCGACACGGAACGAGAAAAAGCCCGCCACACCATCACCACAACACTCACACTGACCACACAAACCACCACCCCTATCTAAGTCGACTGCACTGCTGAAACTGGACCCAACCGACACGGAACGAGCACAAGCCCGCCACTACCATCACCACAGCACTACACACTACCCAAAACTAGCTCGTGGAGGGTCAACCTTCTAAACTCTACTGCACTCGCTGAAACTGGACCCAACCGACAAGGAACGAGCACAAGCCCGCCACACCATCACCACAGCACTCCAACATCCCCCGAACACCACCCGTGTGGACATCAGCATATCTAACTCGCCGCACTGCTGAAAACTGGACCAACACGACACGGAACGAGCAGCAAAGCCCGCCACACCATCACCACAGCACTAGCACTCAAAAACCACCCCGAGGACGGGTCCCTCATCTAATCGACGCACTGCTGAAAACTGAACCCAAACCGACGACAGAACGAGCGAAAAGCCCGCCAAACCATCACTCACAGCACTAGCACTCAAAACCAACCCCGGAGAGGGTCAACTGATCTAATCGACGCACTGCTGAAACTGAAACCCAACCGACACAGAACGAAGCGAAAAGCCCGCCACACCATCACTCACAGCACTAGCACTCAACACCCGACCCGGAGAGGTCACCTGATCTAATCGACGCACTGCTCAGAACTGAAAACCCAACCGACAAAGAACGAACAGAAGCCCGCCAAACCATCACTCACAGCACTGCACTCAAACAGCACCCGCAGGACGGTCACTAATCTAATCGACGAAACTCCTGAAACTGGAACCCAACCGACACAGAACGAGCAGAAAGCCCGCCAGACACCATCACCACAGCACCAACACTCCCCGCAACAAACTACGCCGCAGACGAGGGTCAAACCTTCCTAACCTCACCACGCACTGCTGAAACCTGAACTCCCAACGACGACAGAACGAACGACAAGCCCGCAAGCATCCCATCACGGCACTTAACATCGTTCAAGTACGGCTCTAAAAATCGATTCAAGCGACTCTTAACATCGATTCGTGCACTCATCAACTAACGGGCCTTCTGCGGCAGTTCACCCCGGTCACGACTGGCTTGCGGCGCTCGGCATCGAAAAATGCCTGATCGCGGCGCGTCCCCACGGCGCCAGGTGGACCCGCCGGTAGCGCCCGCCGTTAATCGGGCAGGGCTGAATCCTCAAAACGCACACCGCCCCTGGGCTCGTCGCGATGCGGACCCACGACACGCAGCCCCGCCCGTGCAGGCACTCACATACGCGACAACGATTCCGGCGGGACTGCTCAGGAGGACCGGTGGCGCCGACCATCGAAGCGGGCGGGAGACACCGGTGCGCATCGCTTCACGACTCCCTACAACCTCTACGTTCCAACTCGACCTGAATCGGCATTCACCTCGGTCTGGATTAGTCGCAGACACCACCCGAAATCGTATTTCGCTATGGCCCGAAATGCCAAAGGATCTCATGGGAGACCCACGCGACACTGGCACATGCGACCCGGTCCCGAGATTCTCACCTACCTCAGACGCAAGGACTATGTCCGCGTCGATCAGATTCCCCGAGGACCCGGGCATCGCCAACTCCATGCTCTCCGGTCGCCTCACGATCACGAAAACCGCAGTGACTGCTCGTCTCGCGCCAACCTGGCCACCATCGAGGACCTCATCGTGTCCCTACAAACGCAGTAGATGGTCAGGAATCAGTTGGCCAGGCTCCGTTTTCCAGACGTTCATCTCAGGAAGTGGTGTGTGAGGGCCACCACCTTCATCCTCGAGAACCACGTGACCATCATCGTCGCTGCCGGTGCGACGTCCCAGCACCCGCGGTGGAGACGAGGAATCGCTGGTCGTGGAAACCATCGATCCACGACCAGCGATCGTTGACGGATCACTCCCCCGCCAGCAGGGGCCTCCTCGGCTTCCTTCGTCCAGCGACCGTTCTTCAGTTTCTCCGCGACGTGCGGGAGCTTGGTTTCCAGCTCGGACAGGCGGATCAGGCCGAGGTCGTGCAGCGACGGGAAGACCATGATCTTTCCTCCCGAGGTGCGGTTGATGACCGAACCGATGGCGTCGGCGAAGCCCGCCATGCCGGTGATGGCGTCGAGGAGATGGTGGTGTCGATCACACCGTCCTCGATTTTCCGCAGCACCGTGCGCATGTCGGAGACGTCCGAGCCGGAGGTGCCCAGCATGAACACGCGGCGCTCGATGATGCCCTGGAGGTCGAAGTCACCGAAGGTGCCCGCGGGAATGCCCGCGAAGGCGTTGACGATCGCGCCCTCGCCGGCCAGGTCGACGGCCTGCGAGACCAGAGCCGGCACCGGCACCATGCAGGACAGGTGGGTGTAGCCGGGTTCCAGCGGGGCGGCGCTGGTGTTGACGATCTCCAGCGGCACCTCCCGAGCCTCGGCCACCGGTCCCACGACCCCGCGCAGATGCTCCAGGCGGTCGTCGCTCACGTCGGTGCCCGTGACGGTGACGCCCGGCACCCCGGAGGTGACGGCCCGCATGGTGTGCATCTGCCCCATCGGACCGGCGGCCCCGAATGATCGCCACCTTGTCGCCGGTGCGCAACTCACCCGTCGCGGGAATCCAGGCGTAGCCGTCGGCGGGATCATCGCCGGTGGTGCCGCAGAACCGGATGAAGTCGTAGTGCACGCGACCGATGTCCAGGCTCACCGTACGGTCGATCCGTCCGCCGCCCAGCACGACACACAGCACGCCGCGCGTGCCGAGCAGCTTCGCGCAGGCCTCGATCACCTCGGCATCGGAGCAGAAACAGACGATGTCGTCGAAGCTCTCCCGTCCAGCTCCGCGACCTCCTCCGGGGTCAGCCAGCACCGTCTCCGCTGGTTGGTGCTGCGAGGTGAGGGAACCGAGGTCACCGTCACCGACCACCAGCAGCCGACCACCGTCGGCGACGTGATTGCGTTCCGCCCAGGCGTAGGAACCTTCCACGGTGGCCCACGGCTCGATCAGTCCCGACGGCGGTCGCCGACGGCCCGTCGGTGACGTGGATCAGGAACTCCTCACCCGACGGCGAGACCACGCAGCGTTCGTCGATGACGACGTACTCCTGCAGCGCACCCTCGAAGTTGTAGCCGAACGCACCATTCGATTTCGGCGTGCGCAGGTGCTTCCAGTCGGCCTGCACCAGCACCCGGTCCCCCACCGTGAAGTGCGTCACCCTGTTCCCCGGAGGCGATGATGCGACCCACCGGTTCGTGGCCGGGCACCGTCGCCTGCCCGCCCGGACGGTAGCCCGGGAATCTCGGCGAGGGCCTCGGGCGCGATCCCTCGAGATCACCTCCGCCTTGCGCGGGTGGGAATCGAAGGCGTGCAGCAGTTTGGTGTCGCTGAAACAGATGCCGCAGGCCTCCACCTTGAGCAGCATCTGGTGGGGCCCCACCTCGTCGACCGGGTTTGTCAGGGTTGAGCACGAACTCGTCGACCCCGACGATCTGGATGGCGTGCTGGGTGGCGGGAATGTCACTCATGTTTCTTCCTTCGGTTTCTCGGGGTTCAGGCGCTGAGCATGACCTGGCCGCCCGTGACGGGCACGGCCTGGCCGGTTTCGTAGGCCTGTTCGACGATGTAGTAGATGGCACGCAGCACATCGATGCCGGTGGTGCCGCGGCGCATCGGCACCTTGGCCTCGTAGAACGCCCGCACGTCCTCGATCGTTGTCGCACCGGGCACCTTCCCGGAGTTGAGGTACTGCACGAACAGCCCCCGGTCGGGGTCGGACCACAGGGGGCCGTCGTAGAAGTTCCCGGGACACACGGCGTTGACTTTGATGCCGTGTTCGACGAGTTCCAACGCAAACGACTGCACCAAACCGATGCCGCCGAACTTGGAGCCGGCATAGGCGGCGTTCTTGTTGGATCCGACAAGTCCGGATTTCGAGTTGATCTGGATGATGTCGGTGAGCCACCCGGGCGCGGCCTCGTGCTGGCGCGCGAGGAGACCGCCCAGGTGTTTGGTGACGAGGAAGAACGCGACGTAGTTGATGTCGGTGGAGAGCCTGAACGCGGAGGCTTCCTGTTCCAGCACGGATCCGGCGCGCACGATCCCCGGCGTTGGAGATCACCAGATCGAGCCCGCCCGCGACCCGCTCCACCTCGGCGACCATCGTGGCGACGGATTCCTCGTCGGCGACGTTCACGGTGATGGGGTGGGTGAGGTCCGCGCCGAGTTCCGCGCACTTGGCGGCGGCCCCGTCGCCGTTGAGGTCGGCGATGAAGACGAAACATCCCTGGTCGACAAGACCCTTGGCGATCTCCGCGCCGAAACCCTGCGCGCCACCGGTGACCAGGGCGACGCGACCGCTGATCTCGCGTTCACCGCGCGGGGTGGCAGTGACCTCGTAGGTCTCCTCCCCCAGCCGCACCACCACGGGCAGTGAGACATCGGCGGGGATGGCGGTTTCGTCGAGGACGATGGTGGCCTCGGCGTCGCTGGGCCGCACCAGGACGGGGCGGTTCAGGGCGGTGAGGAACGCTCCCCTCACCTTCGGGGCATTGCTCATGATGGTCTCCCGGTTTCAGGTTTCACAGTCTGGGGGCGGTGGCGGCGAGTTCGGTGGCGTCGGCACCGTCGGCCAGGGCGCGACCGAGGGGCGCGAACGCGGCGATGCGGGCGGCGAGCCGCTCGGGTCGTGGCCGGCCCTCGCCGAGGATGTGCAGCGACGGGTCGATGGAGGTCAGGGCCTCGTGGGCGACGAGCGCCCAGGTGGCCTCGTTGAGTGCCGCGAACCCGGGATCCCGCAACTCGGGACAAGTGAACGACTGCCGGGGCTGGTTGATGTCCACCCCGGAGATCTCGTACATGCCGTGACGGGTGGCGAGGTCGTGGATGCGGCGCAGCTGCTGGGGGTGTTGCGCGGGTGGCATGTAGGTGACGGCCCGCAGCCCGCGTTCTGCCATGGCGTCGAACAGTTCGTCGAGGTAGTCGTCTTCGAACTTCTCGGCCTTCTTGTCGCCGGTCGGCGAGGCGGAGACATCACCGAGGTAGGCGTAGGTGGCGATCGCCCCGACGGAGTCGGCGAGGCCACCACCTCCTCGGCGGTCGGGCACTCGTCGGCGGTGGGTTGGATGTAGATGCTGGCCAGGTATTCGGATTTCAGCACGCCCAACAGGTCGTAGGTCAGGTGCGGGTTGTCGGCATCGCCCAGGACGCCTGCGAGTTTCGCGGGGACGTCGATGCCCATGTCCTGTAGCCCCGCAACCAGGGCTTCACCGCGACCGAAACCGTCGATGAGGGCATCGGCCATGGCCGCCAAGAGGTGGCGTTCGGTGATGCCGCCGCCGGTGGCGTACTGGGAACGGGCCACCATGTCGGCCTGCGGGTCGAAGGACGCCAGGCCGAGGCCGGTGAGGATGGAGTTCGCGGCTTCCGCCATCGCGAGGGTGCGTTCCAGCCGCGCTGCGCGCCGCGGGGCGAGCCACGCATCCACCTCCGCCCTGGCCGGGGCGGGGACTGCCTGCACGGTCATGTAGGCGATCCCCGCGGAGTCGGGGTTGTTGAGTTTCCTGGTGGCGAAGGGGCCGCCGGGGATCGAAGAAGGCGCGACACTCGAACCCCGTCACGCTGCCCATTCCGAGGATGCGGGTGGCCTCGGTCATCTCGGCGGCGGCGGCGATGGAGTCGTGGTCGACGGAACCGACCACTCGCAACCCGGCGCGCCTGGCACCCAGGGCCGCACCGGAGGGGTGTAGGGGGCTGAAGGAGTAGCAGGTGTGGATGTGGTTGTTGGATTCCACCACCCAGTCAGGGGAAAGGCCTCCTGGCCGGCGACGATCCCGCAACGCCTCCAGCCGTTCCTCGGTGAGATCCCCGGGTCATTGATCTGGTTCATGTGTTTCCTGTTCCTCCTCTTCCCCATCGCTTCCCCAGAACTCGTCGAGCCGGTTCTGCCTTTCTCGAAGCCGGTTGAGCCGATCCGCGAACGCCAGCGAGCAGTCCGGCTCAACCAACGTCGAAAGGTGGGGTCAGAGCCCTTCGCGGGTGCGGCGGGCCAATTCGGCGGTGGTCTGGTTGCTGATGGTCACGTGACCCGGCAACGGCAGGATCCGCTCGTGGACCGCGTCGACCAGCCACTCGGGCTGCGGGAAGAACTCCTTCTCCAGCTCTGCCGCCGGGGTGATGGCGTTGCGCGACCCCACCACCGTGACGGGCGCGTCGAGGTGATCGAACGCGATGCTCTGCACCTTGGCCGCGACGTCCTGCAGGGAAGGAGCCACGCTCCACTGCGTCGGAGCTGAGCAGCAGCCGACCGGTTTTCTTCACCGACTCGACCACCGGGTCGAGGTTCAGCGGGGCGACGAACCGCAGATCGATGACCTCAGCCGACAGCCCGTACTTCGACTGCAGGATGTCGGCGGCCTCGAGGGCCCGGTACAAGGTGGCACCGAGGGTGGCGATGGTCAGGTCGGAGCCCTCGCGGCGAACCACCGGTTCCCTTCCGGAACCTCGTAGTAGCCCTCCGGAACACCTCCGGGCTGGAACTCCTCGGCCTTGTCGTAGAGCAGCTGGGACTCGAAGAACACCACCGGGTCGGTGCCGCGCAACGCCAGGTTCATCATGCCCTTGGCATCGTAGGGGGTGGCCGGGTAGTAGACCTTCAGGCCGGGCATGTGCACACAGCGCCGACCAGTCCTGGGAGTGCTGGGCACCGTACTTGTTGCCGACGCTGACGCGGATCACCAGCGGCATCTCGAGCAGACCCGCGGACATCGCCTGCCATTTCGCGGCCTGGTTGAAGATCTCGTCGCCCGCGCGGCCCCAGGAAGTCGCAGTACATCAGCTCCACCAGCGCGCGACCGCCGAGAGGGCGTAGCCGACGCCGGCGCCGACGATCGCAGCCTCCGAGATGGGCGAGTTGAACAGGCGATGGTAGGGCAGCAGCTCCGTCAAGCCACGGTAGACGGCGAACGCGCCACCCCAGTCGCGGTTCTCCTCACCCCACGCGGCGAGCGTCGGGTCGGTGGCGAAGCGGTGCGCCACGGCCTCGAAGATCGCGTCGCGGTAGGCGAAGGCCTTGTTCTTGGAGACCGGTTTGCCGTTTCTCGTCGCGGGCGGTGCGGATCTTGTTCTTCAGCGCCTTGACGCGCGGGTTCTCGGCCAGCGGGGTGAGCAGCTGCGGTTCCTCTTCCGACAGCTTCTCCTGGTGCCGTTGCTGTACATCACCGTGTCGATGAAGTCCATGTGCACGCGCGGGCTGAGGTCCTCATCGCGGGTCGCCAGGGCGATCACCTTGGTGAGGCGCTCGTCGAACCTCTGCTGAATGGCGTCCACGTCGGCCTGGGTGAGCACCTTGTTCTTGATCAGGTAGGCGGCGTAGTTCTTGAGGCCGTCGTGCTTCTCCCACAGCTCCACCTCCTCACGGGTGCGGTAGGAGGATGCGTCCGACGGGGAGTGCCCGGAGAAGCGGTAGGTGATGGTGTCGGTGAGCACCGGTCCGCGGCCCGCGTCGAGGAGTTCACGTTTCCGGGCGACGGCGTCGGCGACGGCGAGCGGGTTGAGGCCGTCGACACGTTCGGCATGCATGGCCTCCGGGTTCACACCCATACCGACGCGCGCCAGGATGTCGTAGCCCATGGTTTCGCCGGAGGTCTGCCCACCCATGCCGTAGAAGTTGTTGAAGAAGTTGAACCAGATCGGCGGATTGCCCTCCACACCGTCCTTCCACAGGGTGCGGTACTGGTCCATGGCGGCCAACATCATGGATTCCCCAGACGGGACCGCAGCCCATGGATGCGTCACCGATGTTCGCGATCACGATGCCGGGCCCGGCGGTTGATGCGCTTTGAACAGCGCCGCTCCGGTGGCGATGTCCGCGGAGCCGCCGACGATGGCGTTGTTCGGCATGGAACCGAAACGGGGTGAAGAAGGCGTGCATGGAACCGCCGAGGCCGCGGTTGAAACCGGCCTTGCGGGCGAACGTTTCGGCGACGGCACCGTAGAGGATGAAGTTCTCAGCGACATCGGCCAGGGTCGTCGGCGGAGACCCTGCTCGGCGAAGGAGAGGGTCTCGCCGTCCAGGAATTCCTTCATGATGCGTTCCAGGTCCGCGGCATCGAGTTTGCGGGAGGCGGAGAAACACTTGGCGAGGATCTCGCCGTGGCTGCGGTGGGATCCGAAGATGAAGTCATCGGCACCCGAGCTGCGAGGCCCTGCCCCACCACGGCGGACTCCTGTCCGATGCTGAGGTGCGCGGGGCCGCGGTGGTTGTACTCCACACCGTTCCAGGCGCCGGTGGTCTTGATGGAATTGAGCATGGTCTCGAAAAGAGCGCACGGCGATCATGTCGTGCAGGATGTCGATGAGCCCCTGCCTGCCGTAGCGTTTCAGTTCCGCCTTGAAGTTGGGTTCGTAGGCGTTGACGGGGATCTCGGGCGCCGTGATGACGCCCTTGGCACGCACGTTCGTCGGATCGACGATGAGTGAGCGGGTCATGGTTTCGTTGTCTCTTTCCTTGTCGATCAGGGCCTTGGCCGCCCAGGCGGCCTCGCGGATCAGTTCACTGACGGTGGGGATGGGGGAAGACGAGCTGACGCAGGTCGGTGAGGTCCAGTTCAGTCTCCAGCACGGCGGAGGCGCCCCAGATCATCTCGGCGGCATAGCTGCCCAGCACATGAATGCCCAGCACCTGGTGGGTCTCGGCGTCGAGGATGAGCTTGGCCAGTCCCGGGGCCTGGAGACCGTTCTCGGCCACGAACCGACCGGACATGTAGCCGGGGACGCTCGCGGTGATGACGTCGCGGCCCGCCTTCCTAGCTGCGGTCTCGGTGAGTCCGATGCCGGCGCACTCGGGGGCGGTGTAGACGGCCCACGGGACGGTGTGCCAGCGCATCACCTCGCCGCGGCGGTGGGCCTCGGGGTCGAGGATGTTGGCAGCGGCCACCTCGCCCATGCGGTAGGCGGCGTGGGCCAGCAGGCTGCGACCGGTGACGTCCCCGATCGCCCACACGTTCGGCAGGTTGGTGCGCATCCGGTCGTCCACGACCACTCCGCGGCCGGAGTACTCCAGGCCGGTGTTCTCCGCGCCCCAGCCGTCGACGGCGGGCCTGCGCCCGACGGCCATCAGCACGTGATCGGCCTCGACGCTCTCCTCCGCACGTCGGCGGTGGTCCAGTTCACCTTTCCGCCGTCGATGGAGGTAACCCGGCAGCCGAGTTTGAAGGTGACATCCTTCAGGGCTTTGCGGAGCTGCGCAGCCACGTCATCGTCAGCGAAGGGGACGATCTCGGGCAGCATCTCGATGACGGTGACCTGCGTGCCGAGCATGGAGTACAGCGACGCGAACTCCACCCCGATGACGCCGCCACCGATCACGGCCAGGCGCTCCGGGATCTCCGGCAGCGAGAGGGCACCGGTGGAGTCGATAACCAACGGGTTGTCCTTGGCGCCGGGGATGGGGGCATCACGGGCACCGACCCGGTGGCGAGGATCACGTGGGTGGCGGTGTGGGTGGTGCCGTCGACGGTGACCCTTCCGGGGCCGTCGAAGGTGCCGTGGCCGTGCACGACGGTGACCCCGGCCTTCTTCTCGGTGGCGGCGACCCCGCCAACGAGGGTGGAGACCACCTTGTCCTTCCATTTCTGCAGGGCGGGCCAGTCGACATGGGCACCGTCGACCTTTCACCCCGAACTGGGCGCCGTGGCGGGCATGGTCGTAGGTCTTGGCGGCCCCGAGGAGGGTTTTGGTGGGGATGCATCCCACGTTCAGGCAGGTGCCGCCCAGCGAGGAGGCCTCGACGAGGAGGACCTTCTTCCCCGCGTGGCCGAGCCGCTCGGCGGCGATGTAGCCGCCGGGGCCGCCGCCCAGCACGATGACGTCGTGGTCGGTCATTGTTCGTCCTCTCAGCTCAGGGCAGCCAGTTCGATGTTCTCGAGGAAGGCCACGAGGTCCTGCAGGAAACGGGCCGCGTCGGCGCCGTCGATGACGCGGTGGTCGGCGGTCAGCGACAGTCCGATGCGCTGCTCGACACGAACCTTGCCCTTCTCATCTGCGTAGGCGCGCGGGAAGATGGCATCGACGCCGAGGATCGCGGTCTGGGGCACGTTCAGCAGCGGGGTGAAGTGCTCGATACCGAAACCACCCAGGTTGGAGACGGTGAAGGTGGCCCCGCCCAGCAGGTCGGGGCTGATGGTGCCCTCGATGGCCTGCGCGGCGAGGTCCTTGCAGATCGTGGAGAATTTGCCGAGGCTGAGCTGCGAGGCGTTGCGCACCGTCGGGACGAGGAGGCCGCGCGGGGTGTCGCAGGCGAAACCGAGGTGGACCCGCTCGAAGGTGGTCAGCACGCCGTCCTCGAGGTGGGCGTTGTGGGCGGGTGTTTGGCGGCGGTCCTGACGGCGGCGAATCCGACGAGGTCGCCGATGGTCACCTTGTTCAGGCCGAGCGCCGGGTCGGAGTTCTTCAGCTTCTTGCGCATGTCGAGGAGGCCCTGGGCCCGCGCGGTGGTGGTGTGGGTGAGCTGCGCGGAGCTGGCCAGGAGTGCATCATCCGCTCGGAGATCACCTTGCGGATGCCCTTCAGCGGGGTGCTTGTTCTGGGGTCCGGGGAAGTCCGGGTCTGCTCCCACGACCGCCGCGGGGACCGGCGTGGGGTTTCCTCTGCCGACGCAGCGGGGGGCGGTGAGGTCGGCCTGGCTGACGCGACCACCGAGCCCGGTGCCCTCGCCTGCGACCGCTCCGGCCCGGGCCGCCGCCCTGGTGGTGGTCTCGGCGACGGCGGCGACGTCGCGGGCTATCACGCGACCTCCAGGGGCCGGTGCCCGCGGGAACGGTCGCGATGTCAATACCCTCGGCGGCGGCCAGGTTGCGGGCACGCGGACTGGAACCGCGATCGTCACCGCCCACGGAAGCGCCGGTGGGCACCGGCACCGGGGGTTCGACGGCCGCGACGGCGGTCTGTTCGGGAGCCTCTTCCTCCGCGGCGCCGAAACCCACCTCCGCGAGCACAGTGGGGATCCTCGCCGGGTTCCCCGACCACGAGGAGGGGCTGCATGACGGGGACATCGTCACCCTCGGCCCACAGCAGCTTCAGCACGGTTCCCGGACGCGGTGCTGGGCACCTCCATGGAGGCCTTGTCGGTCTCCACCTCACAGAGGATGCCATTCTCGGCGATGGTGTCGCCCTCCTTGACCAGCCAGGACACGATGAGACAGGACTCGACACTGTTCCCGAGGGCCGGCATGACTATGACGGTTGCCATTTGGTTTCTCCTAGACGATGCGAACGTTGGTGTGTTCCTTGAGGGCCTCCACGGCATCGTCGGGGAGACCGGAGTCGGTGATGATGCCTGTGATGGCATCCAGTGGCAGGAAGGAGACGAATCCTGCCTGCCCGAACTTGCTGGAATCAGCCACCAGCCAGGTCTGTTCGGCACGCTCCCGCATGGTGGTGGCCACCTGCGCGCCCTCGACGAAACGCGTCGTCAACCCGCGTTCCGGAGAGAAACCGTCGGTGCCGAGGAAGGCGATGCGGGTGTTGAAATCGGCGATGGCGCGTTCCGCGAGGGGACCGACGAGGGATTCCGACTCCGGGCGGAACACCCCACCCGCGAGGATGATGTTCAACGCAGGATTGACGCGGGCGTTGTTGAACACCAGCGTCGAGTTGGTGACGATCTGCACCCCTCGCCTGCTGGTCAGGGTGCCGGGCGATCAACGCCGCGGTGGTGCCGGCCTCGATCATGACGGTGTCGTCGTCGCCGATCAGCTCTGCTGCAGCCTGCGCGATCTTCTCCTTGGCCTCCACGTTGACCTGCTGCCGCTGCAGGATTCCTTGAAGAGTGATGGGCCGCGCCCCGCCACGGGTGCGCACCAGCATGCCCTGTTGTTCAAGGGTGCGCAGATGGCCACGGATGGTCACTTCGGAGACCCCGAAAGTCGCTGGCCAGGCCGGAGACGCTCAGCCGACCATCATCGGCCAGCTTTGCGAGGATCGCGCTCTCGCGTTCCGTGCGCTCCACCGCCATCGCTGGGCCCTTCTGTTTACTTACGAAACTCTTTCGCAAGACCCTACGATACCCGATCGTTTCGAGCCGTCAAGAAACGGGAACGCAGATCGCTCACACCTCGAATGCGTCCCGCCACCGATGAACGTCGGGAGCCCAACCCCGCTCGGGTGAATCAATAAAGCCCCGTCACACGCACGGAAACCCCTCACCTTCACCCGCACTCAAAGAAAGCAGCACTACATGCAGAAAAACGGCAAGGCGACACACACCCGACAGACGCCCCGACACCTTGACTGCGCACAGGGAAAAACACTCGAACGTCTCGGAGATTCGATAGCTCCACTCACACGCAAGGAGAAAGCACCTCGCAATAAGTTACGACATGAAAGTTAATTCATCCCCTTCAAACCGACCCTGACTAGGGGATTCACCGACCGAGGCGCCACCCGCGAATAAACCTCGCGCCCGAAAAACTGTCCGCAGTACGCACGAGAAACACTCACCCCCAGCCCACACGTCCAGCACTCCGAATAACCGAGAGGACGACAAAACCGCAATGCAAACCCTGAATGCCCCTCAACCCTTCAGACACCCCGTTCATTACACGGTCCCCGAGGCGCGTGCGGTATGATCGCGATCGACAAAAAGTTAACTACCCCCACCCTCGTAGCCCGCAGTTCCCAAAGGCGATACCAAACACAACTTCACCAGGAGGCTCTGTGCCCTCGCCACGCCGTTCCCGGCGCCACCGATCAAAAGTTGATTTGTCAACTCGTTAATGCCAACACCGAGCTCGCACTCGTCGATGGCCTAGCCCCCGAGGAACGCCGCGCCTCGACCTCCGGGCGCTACTCCCCCACTCTGCTCTTGGTCGCCGTGTTTGCCTCGATCGGCGTCCTGGCCTACGCGTGCTTCATCCTGAACCCCCAGCTTTCAGGGGCGACCTCATTCCCGTGGCTCATTGTCATCACGTGCGAGCTGATTCTCATTTTCCAGGCTCCATGGCCCTGTGGACGATGCTGTCCGGCTACGGTCGCCAACCCAGCTACAGGTTCCAAAACGCCCAGGCCAAGCTGTTCAACCCACAGCTCAACGCCCGCATGGGAGTCGCTGCAACGACCCCACGAAATGGCCCATGTATCTCAATGACCGCCAGGCGACGTGGATGTACTCATCACGGTCTACGGCGAATCACTGGACGTCATCGAGACCACCGTCAGGCCGCCATGGCGATGCACGTCGCCACACCACCTGGATCCTGGACGACGGGGACTCCGATGATGTTCGCGACCTGGCCAAGATCCCTCGGCTGCCGCTACGTGCGCCGCCTCGGCAGCTCCGGGGCCAAGGCCGGCAACGTCAACAACGCCCTGTCCGTGGCCAAGGCCGAGTTCTTCGTCATCTTCGATGCAGACTTCGTGGCCAAACCCGACTTCCTCCATGAGATGATTCCGTTCATGGAGGACCCAAACGTGGCCTTCGTGCAGACGCCTCAGGTTTACGGCAACCTCAACAACATCGTCTCCAGGGGCGCGGGGTTCATCCAGATGGTTTTCTACCGGTTCATCCAGCCAGGGCCGCAACGAGTTCAACGCCGCCTTCTGCGTCGGGCACCAACGTGCTGTTCCGCCGGGCCGCTGTCAAAGGACATCGGCGGGATCTACACCCAGTCCAAATCGGAGGACATCTGGACCTCGATCCTCCTGCACGAACGCGGCTGGCGCTCGATCTTCCAGCCCAAGGAGCTCGCCATCGGCGAGACCCCTGACACCATCGAGTGCCCTACAGCAAAGCAGCAGCTCCGCTGGGCCACCGCGGGTTCGAGATCCTATTTGACGCACAACCCCCTCAGGCCACGACGTCGCCTCCACATGGACCAGCGGCTCATGTACTTCGTCACGTGCACGTTCTACTTCACGGGCATAGCGCCGGGCCTGCTCATGCTGGTCCCTGATCCCTGAGGTCTTCTTCGACCTGCGACCCGTGACGCTCGCCGTCAAGATGGTACGAATGGGCGCTTGTTCTATCCCGTTTCTACTTTCATGCAGATCATGCTGGCTGCCGTGATTGCGGGCACCTTCCGCTGGGAGGTTTCCTGCTCGCCGCCAATTCTTTCCCCGATTTACATCAAGGCATTTCTTCAACGCCCTACTCAAAGTGGATACGAAAATGGGCGGTCGACGGGAGACGACGAAGCGGGCAGGACCTCCGCCTTCAACTTCATCATGGTGCAAGTGCTGGGCCTTCGTGTTCATGAGTCGGCACCTCGACTCGTCTCGATCTACCGAGACTACTCGATGGGTCACCTCAACATCGCCACGTTTCTGGTGCGTGCTGAACGCCATTCTTCCTCGGTGCGTTTGTCGTCACCGCGTTCCTGGAGAACCGGCAGAAGAAACGGGGAGAAAGGCACAGCCCGAAAAGCGAGGGGAAGGTGCCGCGACGCTAGCTGAATCCCGGCAGCCCTCGATCCGGAGAGGCAACCGCTCCCGGCGACCCAGCAACTCCGAAGCCCTGGATGCCGGAGCCATCCTCGACGCCCAGGCGGCCCAAGGACGCCCTCGCCGAAAAGTCCCTGAAACTTCACAGATCGAAAGGATGATCCATGTCCTTCCTGAATCGCCTCAAACTACTCAGTCGGCATCATCATCATTGTTCTCGTCCTCGGGTCTCCTGACGCTACTGTTCAACCAGCGGCAAAATCAGGTGACGAGCCTGGCGGCCCGCATCGAGGCTCCCTCGCACGGTCGATCGCGTCCCCGTACGGAGGTGTGATCACGGAACAGAAACCACAATCCCGGTGAGTCACGTCTCGAAGGACGAAACAAACTCTTCACGATCACCAGCGCCAGCCTGAGAGACATGGCAGCCCTCGGGGTGAAACGAACCAGCACCGACGGCTACAAGATCGATCTGAAAGCCGGCACCATCATCGTTCTACGCCACCATCGCCGGTCACCTGGACAGTTTCACAGCCTTTCGAGGAAGTTACGTCAATGGCTCAGAACGTCTGGCCGAGATCGTCTCCAGCACGAACAAGACCGTGGTGGCGACGATTCCAGCTCAACCCAACCGACTACGGACGCATTGAGCAGGACGGCAGGGTCACGATTCACCCTGCCCGACGGTCAGCTCGTGGAGGCACGGGTCATGAGCGTCAGCATCAGCACCGACGAGGCCTCGAAGAAATACCGTCACCGAGGTGACGGTCGCCAGCGACGATCTCCAGGCCGACGACCTCATGTCCTCACCCGGCGTGGCACGCCCGTCACCGCGGTCATGGGCCTGCGCGACGATGGCATCCCGCTGGCCGGACCCACCCAAACCTTCCGGGAGTTTCTCGTGAAGATCGGCCTGCGTTGAAACGATATCTCACCCATCTCCTGGCGCTGACCTGCCTCGATCGCGATCGTCCTGCTGTCCAGCAGATGCTCTCACGGGAGCCCTCGCCCGACACCTCCGACACCAACACCAACGGGCGAAACCGACGAACGAGGTTGCCCGGTGAGGCCACCGCCCTGGACGCGGTGAACCACCGCCAGGGCAAGGATCTCAAACCCTCCCGACTCGCTGAGGGTCTCGTACCACCCACCAACCGGTGGTTCTCCGGGATGGTTTTTCGGCCCCGAACCCTCGCCGGTGTATCCCCTGCCGCTGAGCTTCCTCCTGAAGCCCACTGGGTTCGATTTCGGGAACTGCCCGGATGTGAGATCCACCGAGAAAGACCCTGTTCGGCGGTCACCGGCCCGAGGTCTCCATCACCGTGCCGGGTATCGAGGGCTGGCAGGTGGTGGCATACGACACGGTCACCGTCGTCGCGGAGGCACGGGACGCGACCGGACCGGTGGGCCGCGTCACCCTGGCCCAGGGTTCCCCTCAGATCACCTTCACCGCCTCGAGGGCGGTGGCCCTGGAGACCTCACCGCTGCCCTGATCGTTTCGCACTGACCCCCGACCCTGGTTCCGCGGCCTCCAGCTGCAGCTCACCGAGGGACAGACAGCGACGTGGGCCGCCGTCCCTGACGGGGATGTCGAAAGGCCGACCTGCTCGACAAGATCCACCCCGTGACGTCGTCCGAGGCGTCCTGGCAGGTCAGCGACGAAAAAGTCTCCACCACCATCGACTGGCGACACCGCCGACGGGGCACCCACCCTGGTGGCCGCCATGCCCCATCAGGCTGCCGGACACCGCCCAGGACTGCCAGCTGGGAACCTACGAGAGCGTCTACGGCACACTCCGGCTGTGTCTGACGTCGTCGATGACCTGGAACACCCGAAGCAGCCAGCCCCGCGACCTACGACCTGGGAGGCCTGGACGAAACCGCCCGCACGAAACTCATCACGCACCTCGAGACGGACGTGCAAAGGGCCTTCCGGCCTATCCCCGCCGATACCTACTTCGCCGGGAAGGCCGCTCGCCCGGGACGCCCAGCTCATGCACCTGGCGAAAACACTGGGGCGCGATGACCTGGCGACGAAAGATCCGCAACCGGCTGGTGCCCGAACTGAAGACGTGGCTGAACCCAGAGGGATGCGCTGGTCGAAGGCCGACCGTTGCTTTCTTCTACGACCGGACCAATCACGGCATGGTCGGTCTGGTGTCCACCTTCGGCAGCGACGAGTTCAACGACCACCACTTTCCATTACGGCTATTTCCTGCACGCAGCGGCCCTCGTCGCCATGGACGACCCGAGCCTGCTCCCGGAGCTGTCACCGATCGCGACCCTGCTGGCCTGCGACATCGCCCGTCCCGACGGCCTCGGACGATTTCCCCGCCATGCGCGTCTACGACGTCTACGCCTCCCACTCAGTGGGCCTCCGGCACCTCACCGTTCGCGGACGCCAACAACCAGGAATCCACCAGTGAAGCCGTCGCGGCCTGGATGGGACTTCGGCTCTGGGCAGAAACCAGTGGCAATCAGGCCTTGGCCGACCAAGCCACCTGGATGCAGTCCAGCGAGGCCGATGCCGCCTTTGAAAGTACTGGCTGAACTTCAACGTCGACGATCCACTGTACGCGCCGCTCGAGTACAGCTATCTGCCGTTGAACTTCGGCGGCAAACGGGATTTCGCCACCTGGTTTCTCCGCCGACCCGGAAGCCGGCCTGGCCATCCAGGTTCTTCCCCGTGACCCCCGCCTCCACCTACCTCGGGGGTGGACCGCGCCCAGGGTGGCGACCAACGTCGACGAGGCGTTGACAGCCGACACCTTCAACCGCACCTACGGGGACCTGTTGCTGGCCTACTGGGCCCTGTCCGGACCGGAGGCCCGGAAACAGGGCGATCGAGCTGGCAGAGACGGTTCCCATCGATGACGGGATTCTCCCGTTCCCTCCTGCTGGCCTGGTTGTACGCCCTGAAGGAGTGAGCGTCGAAAGATCACACACCGCTGCGACGGTCGGATGCTGCGGCGATGGGGCCCTGCCATTAGGGTTGTGCGCTCATGGACATCCTGTTCGACACGGCCAATCTCGACGACATCGAGGCGGCTCACCCCGATCTATCCCCGTCACCGGTGTGACCACCAACCCCACGATCCTCAAGGCCGAGGGGCAAGGTTGACTTCTACGCGCACTTCCGCCGGATCCGCGAGATCATCGGCCCCGACCGCACCCTGCACGTCCAGGTTCTCGCGAAGGACACCCGCGGCATGATCGACGACGCCCACAAACTGCTGGACAGGATCGACGACAAGGTCTACCCCAAGATCCCCACCACCGAGGCCGGCATCGCGGCCATGCGGCATCTGAAGGCCGAGGGGGTCAGGGTGACCGCTACCGCGATCTACTCCAAGACCCAGGATTCCTGGCAATCGCGACCGGGGTCGACTATCTGGCGCCCCTACTACAACCGGATGCAGTCGCTCGACATCGACACCCGTGGCACCTGGAGGCCCTCGCCGGTTTCATCCGCCGGTTCGACGCCCCCAGCAAGATCATGGCGGCGAGCTTCAAAAACATGTCCCCAGGTCTCCCACGCTCTCGAAGCGGGCGCCGATGCCGTGACGCTGTCACCGAAGCTGCTGCGCGTCGCCCTGTCGGCGCCGGGAATCGAAGCCGCAGTCGACACCTTCATAGACGACTGGGAGAAGGTCTACGGCACCCGATCGCTGCCCGACTGAGATCGTCACGACCGCCCCGACGAGGAATCCCCTGGTTTTTCCGTTTCCCCGGAAACGCCGTCCCTCGCGTTGGTAGCGTGTCCTGGGTCCGTCCTGAGAGGGATGGTGAGGGACGCGCGCCGGCTGAGTTCTCGGTGCGCATGGACGAAGGAAAGTCTGAGATGAGCTCGAAGTTCTCGTGGTCGGTGGCGACGGCGCTTGCCGTCTCGGCGATGGCGCTGTCAGCGTGCGGAGGATCGACGCAGAATGCAGCAACGCAATCAAGCGCCCCGGATCAGTCGGTGAGCGCCACCTGCGGGGCCTTGACCGTGGCCCAGGGATGGTATGGCGACAACCGTGAACGACTGGATGCCATGATCAAAGAGATCGGGACGTCACCGGTGATGGGAGACGTGGCGGATGGGGCCCCGCTCGCGCTGTTTCGACTGGGACAACACCGTGGTCAGGAACGATATAGGTGACGCCACCACCTTCTGGCTGCTGGCCAACAGCAAGGTTCTGCAGCCCTCCGACTGGACACAGGTCAGTTCTTTCTTGACACCAGCAGCGGTGGAGGACCTGACGTCGTCCTGCGGTTCGCTTGCCGATCCCGGGTCAGCCCCTGCCCACCGGTTCCGAGGCAGGAACGGCCTGTGCGGACGCGATTCTTTCCGCCTATTCCGAGGGCACCACCACGCGGGGAGAAAGGCCTTCGAAGGCTTCAACGCCAGACGCATCGAACCCCAATACGCCTTCGCTGCCCAGCTGCAGGCCGGCTACACCGACGAGGAAAGTCGCCGGGTTCGCGTCCCAGGCCCGGAAACAGAACATCGCTGCCGAGGAGGGAGCCACCCAGAAGATCGGGTCCAAGGATGTGACGGGATGGGTTCGGTACTACGACCAGATCACTGATCTGATCAAAAACGCTGAAGGAGAACGGTTTCGACGTGAGGATCATCTCAGCTTCCGCCGAGCCTGTTGCCCGGGTGTGGGCTGAACCCCTGGGGTTGACCGACAACAAGGTGATGGGCGTGGCGATGGCCCATGAGGGCGAGCGGATCACCGCGTCCCTGATGCCCTGCGGCGGCGACGAAGCGAGCATGCCCTACATCGAGGGGAAACGCTGCCGGGTGAACCAGGATGTCCTCGGCATCACCGGCCCCGATGCCTTCAAACCCGCCCCGGAGTCGCAGCGCCAGGCCTTCAGCGCCGGGAGACTCCGACACCGACGTCTCGTTTCTGATCGATGCCACAGCGTTGCGTCTGGTCATCAACCGAAACAAGACCGAGCTGATGTGCAACGCCTACGACAACGAGGACGGCAAGTGGCTGATCAACCCGATGTTCATCGAACCGAAAGGGCCAGAAAACCGACCCCTATCCATGCTCCACCAACGGCGAGATCCTTCCCGACGGCGGAACCGGACCGCTGAAGGACATCTCGGGCAACCTGATCGAGGACCAGCAGGACACGGTTTTTTTGGCAGTTGAATCGTGGGGGTCACTCGGCTCCTCGTTGCCTGGCATAGGTGGCCGGCGTGATTCCGGTGGCCGATCGGAAGTCGCGTTGGAAATGGGCCTGATCGGAGTATCCGAGGGATGCGGCCAGATCGGCCAGGGGCCGCATCCCCCAACAGCTGCCAGGAGGCCTCGTGAAGTCGTCTGCGGCGGATCAGCCATTTCGGTGTCAGCCCGATTCTTCTCGCCGCTAGGCGTTGCAGCGCGCGTTCGTTCATGCCAAAACCGTTCACAGATCTGGGAGACCCGCTGGATGGTGGGGTCGTTCTCGACGGTGCGGACGATGGTGTTCACCGCAAGGCCCTCAGGATCCACCGGGGTCAACCTCCGCAGCGCGGTCTCCATCACCGCGACGGCAGATTCCCTGGCTGCTGGATCATCGGGGTTGGTCATGCAGGCCCGGATGTCAGCGACCAGTCGAGGAACCTCCGTCAGGGGTGGAGTCCTGGAGCGCGATCTGCCCGTCGACCAGGGTCGAGACGTCCGCCCCGATCAGCTGACGTCCCGCAGCAGGGTTGCAGCATCGCTCCGACAGTCCAGCCACGACCTGTGAGTCTCTTGGTGGCAAGTCCGCTGGTGGGGCCGACCAGGCTGGCGTGATCGGCGGCGACCGTGATGAGACAGACCGGGTATTGCAGGACCCGTTGGATCGACTCTCGTCCGGGAGCGAGATCCCACACCGGCACCCAAAAACGTCGCACCACGTCCGCCAGGCCAGCCCGGGGCGCGAAGCGATACACCGGCGGGCTGAAACCGCGGTCGTCGGCGAGATGAGGCCCGTTCCAGGAAGAACGTGTCGTATTCGTTCAATACTTCCTCCCTCCCCACGAGCACACTAGCGTCCATGGATACCCGGATCACGCAGTTCCTCGGCCACGTCGACACCTTCACCCAGACGAATCGCGAACCTCCACACCGACCGTTGGGAGAACCCGAGCCCCTGCGAGGATGGACCGCGAAAGATGTCCTCGACCACGTCATCGACACCCAGCGCGACGTCTTCGGCACACGAGGTCTGGACCTGGGACCTCGCCCAGACGGAGCACCGCACGAGGTCTGGGCCGCGCACACAGCCGCACTGAGATCGGCGGTGAACGACGAGGAAACGCTCCTGGCCACCCACGACTCCTTCTTCGGACCGACCACCCTGGCCGACACGCTGCTGAGCTTCTACTGCTTCGACCTGATCGTCCACGCCTGGGACATCCACCGAGCGACCGGTAAACGATCTGGAAACTGAGCGATCCACGGAACTCGCCTCTCCTGGAAACCAGCTATTCCAGTCGTGGGGATGACGTCCTCTATCAGGACGGGAATCTGTCAAACGCTCCCTGTCGAGGTCCCCAGACGACGCGGACCGCCAAACCCGCATCCTGGCCCTGACAGGTCGCCGCCGCTGACGCGTACTCCGCCCGAGGCACCGAGTCGTGAACTTGGAAGATCACATCGGGAAACAGATTGAATCGCATGCGCTGACCCCAGCAGGCGGGGTGGTTCTCACGAAACTTGGAGGCTTGTACACAGTCTCTCCGAAACTGGTTGAGCCCGGACCGCGACGAAGGAGCAGTCCACCTCGAAACCACCAGAGCCCGCCGCAATTCCCTGGACACGACCACCGGGGGTTTTCCCGAGGCGACCGGCTCGCGGAGTGAGCAGGCCGGTTCAATCGGCTACTGTCCCTCGAGACCTTGGCCACACCCTCGCCAGAGAATTGCGCTGACCGGCGCCCCACCTGTGAATAAGCCTCCGCGTTTGTGACGGTGGAGGTCTATTACCATATCGATTCGCTGGATGCGGAGTATCCATATGACATTGTGACCTATGGTTTCAGGGGATGAGGGTGTGCGGAGGTGCAATTATGCGGGTAAGTGATCTGGTGGGCGAGGGACATGAGTGCGCAGTGCGAGTCCTGCTCCCAGTCCGTGGCGCCGCGGGGCAGTGGCATTTCTGGAAGGACGTCGTCGATTCCGTAGAGATTGACGGGGAGGTGTATTGGGAACAAATCTGCGACAGAGCCCCGAAGTTGATGGATGCTCCATACGGGGACTTGTCCGACCAGACAGCAGCGATGCTCGTTGATGCTCTTGCGCAGGGACGGGACGGTGAATGCTACTTCGCCCTCTGGAAGGGCCACGGGGAGAACAGTACCATGACGAGCGCACCCTTGGACGTGCCCGCTTGGGTGCCGCCTCTCGTGCGTCACCTGTCGTTGGCCCCGGACAGCATAGGCGATCTTCCAGGCATCCCGCGGGATGTTATTTGTGATCCACGAGCCACTGTCATGGCTTGCCCGCGATCTCCCTGTACTAGGGCAGCGATGCCCGCTGATGATCCTGTCCCACGACCGCAGCTTTGTCGCGGCATGTCCGATCTACCACGACTCGGTGTATATCGGCTGCACAACGATACTGAGAGATTCCCTACTGGCCGCCGAGCTCGACAGTTATCCGATCAAACTCAGCAACATGATCCGCGGGACCATTGATTGGCAACCCCGGACCTAGTGGCGTGGCGTTGAGGCGTGTTTACGTTTGTGGTTGATTTTGGCGAGGATTTCGTCTGGGATTTTGGTCCAGATGAACGGGCACTTCCGGTTGTTCCAGCTGTTGATGAATTCGCGGACTGAGACGAAGGTACCGCGTCGGATGGCCTGGCGTTCGATGATGCCGAACCAGACCTCGACCAGGTTCAACCATGACCCCGACGTCGGGGTGAAGTGGACCTTGATACACGGGTTTGCTGTAAGCCAGTTGCGGACCTCGACTCGCTTGCACCCGGCGTAGTTGTCCATCACCAGGTGTAGTTCCAGCTCCCGGGCAGGCACGGGCCACATGCTTGAGGAAACCGAGGAACTCTTGGTGGCAGTGCCGGTCCTCGCAGAGCCCAGCCACCTTCCCGGTGACGATCTGCAGGGCAGCGAACAAAGTGGTGGTGCCATGGCGGACGTAGTCATGGCTGCCTCGCTCATCGTGACCAGGTTGCATCGCAAACACTTTCTGGAGTGCGGTTCAACGCCTGGAACTGGGACTTCTCATCGACACACAACTACGATCGCGTCAACTCGGAGGTACGAGATACAGAGCCTACAGTGTCGGTGACCTTGGCCTCCAATTCCAGGTCGATGGAGAACGTGAACGTGTCAACCTTCCACGGCCAGACCCCGTACTTCTTCCAGGCCTTGGTGACCGTGTGCACTTGGTGCACCCCAGGCGGGCGGGCAGCAACACGATCCTCGCCCGCTGCGCTGCCCCTGCTGTTGCGATGCTCGAACGCACCACCTTCTCAAGTATCGCTTCGGTCACCGTCACGAAACAGCAGGGGCCGGGGCTGGTTTATTCGCCATGCCCCATTACCCCGCCAAACCGTAAAGCTATTTAAACGCCACGCCACTAACACTCATGGATACCCAGATCATGCGGTTCCTCGACCACGTCATCGACACCCAACGCGACATCTTCAGCAAACGAGGTCTGGACCTGGGACCTCGCCCAGACGGAGCACCGCACGAGGTCTGGGCCGCGCACGCAGCCGCGAGTGAGGTCGGCGGTGAAACGACGAGGAAACACTCCTGGCCACCCACGACTCCTTCTTCGGACCGACCACCCTGGCCGACACGCTGCTGAGCTTCTACTGCTTCGACCTGATCGTCCACGCCTGGGACATCCACCAGGCGACCGGAAACGACCTCAAACTCACATCCGCAGAGCTGGATCTCCTGGAAACCTGCATCCGGTCATGGGATGAGGGTCCTGTATCAGGAAGGAATCTGCAAACCTCCCGTCGAGGTTCCAGACGACGCAGACCGCCAAACCCGCATCCTGGCCCTGACAGGTCGCCGCCGCTGACCAGATCCGCACAACCACCCGACGATCACAACAGCAAACCGCGGCGCCGGATGCGGAGTTTTCCCTCATCCGGCGCATCGGTTTCCGCTACCGGCGTTCCGGCTCTCCCCATGTCATCAGGCAGCTCTTTCTGGATCACGCTTCGGTCACGTCGCAATTTCAGAAGACCGTTGCGTAGTCGATAATTCGCTCCGACTACCGACCTGAATCTGCTCGCCAAAGGCACCACAGGCTTCTTCTCCGGAGAGTCTTTCTTGACTTAACATTCGTCAAGGCTTAGCGTCACAAACTTAAGACCGCTGTTCGTATTCCGACGCGAGGTTGTTCAACGTGAAAAATTTCCGAAATTCAATTACTTTGGCGGCTAGGGCATTTGTGGTGACCACGGCCCTACTGGCCACATCGTTCTAGCGCTTCCCGTCGCGGCGGATGACGACGCAGATCTGGACACCACAGATGTGTCACCAGTCGGTATCGACTCCTCCGGAAATCCCCTGCCATGGCACCCCACCAATTCCGAGGCCGCCAGCTCGGCGGATTCCGAGGACTCCGTTGCCGGACACGAGTCAGATTCAGCAGAATCCGCACCACGCAGCGTCATCACAGGGGACGGTCGGATGCAGTTCACCGATACCACCTCCTATCCGAACTCGGCCATCGTCTACATCACCAAGGATGGGAAGACCCACTGCACAGGGTTGGATGATCTCGGCGGACACACTGGTCACTGCCGGGCATTGCGTGTACAGCTTCGAACGCGAGGAGTGGCTCTCAGGACTGGAGTTCAGCCCTGGAGCGAACGGTTCAGAACGCCCGTTCGAGACCGCGAAGGCAGCACAGACCTGGACCGACACCTCCTGGGTGAAGAAAGGAAGCCCTCTGCTCGACTGGGGAGTGGTCAAGCTCAACAAACAGCTTGGAGCGCAGTGGCTGGTTCGGTTTTACCTGGCGTGCCCGGAGAGTACAAGGACGTCAAGACCGAACTACGTGGATATCCAGATGACAAGAACCCGGGAGAACTCTGGGGCATGAGCGGAACGGTGGCGGTGAGCCGGGGCAACCAGCTCTGCTACTCGATGGACACCCATTCCGCCCTAGAGCGGATCCCCCTCTACATGCCCGACGAGGCCCTCGTGATAGGAATTCACGCCTACGGGAAAGGCCCAGGACGGTTCACCAGCCGCGAATGCCCCAGCCAGTACAACGCTGGGACGAGAATCACCAAAGGACTCTTCGAACTGTTCCTCGACCTGAGGTCCCGGGCCAGCGCGGAATAGCCCCAGCCGAAGCAGGTCCACCACGACCGCCGCATCAACCGGTGGGGCAGCATCGTGGCCTTCACGTGGGAGGGGAAGAACGCGCTACGAAAGTCCCCGGAGGACCTCACGCTTTCCTCCCCGACATCCTGACCGAGCGACCCTCTCGGCACCATCGCGAGTTAAACGAGTCGATGACCCAGCTGAGCGCTGCCCTGGAGAAGCACCGTGACCCGACCAGGAAGGCGAGGGGCAGGAAAGACACAGAACTGCGACGGTGACGTTCTCCGGGTCTCGAGGCCCCACCGTTTCTTTGACACGGATACACCACAGCCCCGGAAGAAAAGGGATCAGGGACCCTTGCAAGGAAATCACTGACCCCGGAGCTCGGCAGGCTCAACACGCACTTATTTTGCGGACAATCTGAAAGACCTAATACAATAAACCGACTTCACCGGTCGCTATGACCGGATGCCCTGAAAGAGTGGCGAAGATGAAGTCTGTGAAGTCTTGCGATTTCCAGCAGAAAGACAGTGGGGGGTTGATGATATCGTCGCAATGGCGCTTGACAAGGTGGGATGCACGGCGGGGGTTCTACCCAGGAAGCCGGCATTTCGCTAGTTCACTTCGGCCTTCAAACCCACAACTCCCAGAAGTGTGGTCCCAGAAACCACACCCATGTCCCACAAGCAGGTACTCGGCACGCAACTGTAATCCGGACGTGACCACTGCTCCCGGTCAGGGTGACATCCCACCTCATGTGAGCAAGAACAGCTGAAGGCGAGGTGCCTTGATGGTCGTCATGTCCACAATCGTGGCCATTCTGATCCTCTGCCGGCTGCTCTTGAAGCATCTAGCAGCGCAATCCAAGCACCCCAGGGGGCGGATTGGTGTATGGATGATGAGGCTCTGGAACAGGGCCCTATCTGCCCGCATGGTCGAGTGGGTCGCTTTCCCAGCTGCCACGTCGATCCTTCGAGAACATCTTGGACACCGGTGTCGGCAACGGCGCTTCAACGGTGTTGCTCCACAGTCGGTTCCCCGGGAGCAGAGTCCTCGGGATCGACATCTCAGGGGAAGCCATCGCAGAAGCGGGAGAGAACAGAGCCACCAACCTCTCCTTCGACGTGAAAAAGGACGTCGAGGACACGGGATATCCAGGGAGAGTCCTTCGACTTGGTATGCGCCTTCCAGACCCACTTCCACTGGCGCTACCTGGAGAATTCTCTGCGCGAGTTGAGGGACGTCTCATGACCGATGATGGGGTGCTGATCATCGCCTGCGAGCGAGAAAAGATCTCCTACTTTCTGCCTCGCTTTGGAGCAGGATGACGATCTGCGCTCCTGGTTGATGGCCCATGGACCTGAACCTGACGCAGACGGCAGAAGAGCAGGCTGGGTCGCGTACCTGATCGAGAAATTTCCCCGGCATCCGCACCAGCAGCAGAGAAGGTTTCCCGTGAGCTATGCCTCCCGCTCGTGGATTCCCTGACTCCAGCCTACGGTGATCCCTGAACGAAACCAGACACACCCACGGCGGCGACGCGGGATCCCTCCCGCTGTTCAGCAACGTCGGGGAAGATCCCGATCACCCGAGATCGACAGATTTCCTTCGGGCCCGGAAATCTACAACAACGGCAACCGCATTCTGACCGTGGTTCCCCGGCCCTGGATGGAGCTCAGTTCGCAGGAGCCGCCGAGCCTACGCAACACAGCCGCCACCATCGGCAGCCCCAAACCGTTGCCGGGAATGTGCCGGACCTCTGTGGAACGCGCCAACTCGCCCCAGACCTGGTCCACCTCGGAGGCGGGGATGCCGCGTCCAGTGTCGGAAACGTCCACCACCACGCGCCCGCGTTCCTCCAAACCGCGCACCTCCAGCGTCGCCCCTGGCGAAGAGTACTTCACAGCGTTGCTCACCACGTTGTAGATGGCCAGGAACACCAGGTCACGGTCACCGCGTACCGGCGGCAGGGGACGTGGGGCCCGTGGAAAGGCCACCACCACCTCGCGGTCACCGGGCACCACGGTCTCGATCACCTCGGCGACCACCTCCGCCACGTCCACCGGCTCGTCGGCCACCGGATAGGAGTCGATCTCAGCTGATCTTGCGAAGCTCGGCAACCAGCGAGGCCAACCGATCGATCTGCACGCGCATCGACTCCGCAAGTACCGGATCCCGCACCTCACCGAGCCCAACACGCAGGGCCATCAGAGGGTTCTTCAGTTCGTGGTCGAGGCGTCCCACAAAGGTGCGATGGGCCTCCCGCGCCTCCGCTCTGATGCCCTCCACGGCCTCCTTGACGGCTCTGGCGTTCCTAGCATGGCGCCATCTCAGCACCAGCACCACGATCAGCACAACCGCTCCCGCGAGCAGCGGCAGCGCCCACAGTTCAACACCCACCTTGAACATCTGGGTCGCTCCTGCGACCCGCATCCCGACAGCCAGAAGCACCCCCACCACGGCGATCGCCCAGGGCCACACCGGTTTTCTCACGCGGCGCGCACCTCGGGATGGAAGCGGTACCCGACACCTTGGACGGTGTCGATGACCTCGAGCCCCGCGCCCCCCAGCACCTTGCGAAGCTCGGCGACCCGATGATCGACGGCGCGAGTGGTGATAGCGAATTCCACCCCCCAGACCTGTTCCAGGAGATGATCGCGGCTGAAGGTCTCTCCGTGGTGGACCATGAGGTATTCCAGCAAGGCAAGGGCCTTCGGGGTCAACTGCACCGTCTGCCCCCGCGCGGTGACCGTCTTGGCCAAGCGGTCGAGTTCCAGCCCGCCGCCCCGGATGCGCGAGGCGTGGGTGAGAGTCCGACCCAGCTGGCCCCGCCGCAGAACCGCCCGGATCCGAGCCACCAGCTCGGCGGGATCAAAGGGTTTGTTGAGGTAGTCATCGGCCCCCTTTCTCGAGGGCGTCGGCCCGGGTTCCGGACCGTCCGACACCGGTCAACAGGATCACGGGAGTCCAGTCCTCCCCTGCGCAGCCTGGCCAGCACCTCCCGCCCATCGGCACGCGGCATCAACACGTCCAGGACGATCAGAGTCGGGGATGCTGTTTCTCGACCACCTCGAGGGCCGCCACACCATCGGCTGCGGTGAACGCAACAAACCCCGCCCGCTCCAGAGTGCGGGCGAGGTGGTCGCGGATCATGGGGTCGTCATCAACGACCAGGACCGAGCTCACGAGATAGGCTGTTGCCGCTACCCGTGTCGTTCTTCTTCGCGACGCCCTGGGAGGCGACGGTGTTGCCGCTGCCGCTGACCGTGACCTCGTCGAGGTCATCGGTGACATTGAGGCTGTTGCCGCTGGAGGTGATCTCCACGTCGTCGAGTTCCTGGCCGGTGACGGAGTTGCTGCCGCCGAGAGGATCACCTTGTCAGCGGACTCGAAGGTGACCTGGTTGCCGCTGCCGGTGATCTTGATGGTGTCGCAGTGTCCACTGAGGGTCACCACACCGTTGCTGGTGGAGACGTTCGGGTCCCCGACGCAGGGCTTGTCGTCGCTGTCGCCCTTGTTCTTGCCGTCGTTGTTGTCACCGGTGCTGCTCTTGTTGTCAGAGCCGCCGGCGCTCGCAGTGGCATTCGTGTCGTCTCCGTTGCTGGTGGTGGCCACGTTACCGGCGGATGGGGTGTTGGTTGCGCCGGCTTGGCTGGTCGAAACTGCCTGGGTGTTCCCGGCAGGTTTGGTCTCGGCACCGGCGGAGCAGGCGCTCAGACCCAGAACCGTGATGGCGGTCGTGGCGATGGTGATGCGGATCAGGGTGGTCTTCATGATGTCTCCAGGGTGTGACTGGTTTAAGGAGCAAGCGCATTGTGTCGGGTGAAAGATAGTGCGAGAACGCCCACCATCCAAAAACCGTGACCGGTCACGGATGAGTAGTGTGCCCGGAAGGTCAGTTGACGGCGTTCCCGGTGCCGGTATCGCTGACTTTCCCGACAGTTCCGGATACCGTGACGGCATTGCCGGTGCCGGAAATGGTCACCTCATCGACGTCACCGCTGGAGACGACGCCCGCCCCGTCTCCGGTGATCCTGAGAGACGTGATGTCACCACCTTTGACGGCCACCCCTGTCCCCTCGATGATCAGCGTGTCCACCCAGTCGTACTCGACAACCGCCCCTGAGCTTTTGATGACGATGGAATCGCAGTGCCCGGAAAAGCGGAGCACGGCACCGGTCTCCTGCACCACCGAGTCCTTTGTCGCAGTCGGCGGAGCGGACGCTTCCGGCACTAACGGAGGCCCCGCTGGGACCGACGCTGACACCGGGAGCGGAAACCCCGCTGGGACCGACCGTGACACCAGGAGCAGAAACCCCACCGGGACCGACCGTGACACCAGGAGCAGAAACCCCACCAGGACCGACCGTGACACCAGGAGCAGAAACCCCACCGGAACCGGTCTTGGTCTCCTCGGAAGATGTGCTCTTGCTCTCTGTCTGCTGGGTGGCCGGGGAGTTCGTCTGCACCGGAGCCTGCTGGGAGCTACCGGCGTTGCCGGAGGCATCCTGCGGTGTGGCCTCCACACCCGCGGTGCAGGCAGCAAACCCGAAGCTAGCAACGGCCAGGGCGGCGATGGCGGTGCGGGTGAGGATGGTCTTCATGGCTACTCCTTGGAGGAATGTTTTTCTCGCTTGATGACTCAAGCTTGTCGGTTTCTGACCTCGCACGGCACGTTCGTCGCAGGATTGCGACAAACGCTGCGCTAGCTTGCGGACGCGATGACCTCACGCACCCATCGATCTCCCGTAGGCTCCCCTACATGCATGGCGAGTACAAGGTCCCGGATGGAAAACTGGTGGCGGTCGACCTCGACGTGGTCGACGGAAAACTATCACAGGTGGTGGTCTCCGGGGACTTCTTCCTGAACCCGACGAAGCCCTCGACGACATTGTCCGAGCACTGACCGGTCTGCCCCACACCTCTTCGGTCGCCGACCTGGCCACAGCCATCAACTCCTGCCTGCCGAAGGACGCGCGACTGCTCGGTTTCACCCCGGAGGCCGTGGGCATCGCAGTGCGCCGCGCGCTGGGGCATGCCACGAACTGGGACGACCACACCTTTGACGTCATCGCTCCGGTCACCCTCGATCCGCGCCTGCACGTCGCCCTCGACGAGGTGCTGGCGGCCCGCATGGCCCGTGGCGAGATCGGGCCGTCACTTCGGATCTGGGATTGGGATCAACCGCTGGTGGTGATCGGTTCCTTCCAGAGCTACCGCAACGAGATCGATGAGGAGGGACGTGAACGCCACGGCATCAATGTGGTGCGGCGCATCACAGGCGGTGGCGCGATGTTCATGGAGCCGGGAACTGCGTCACCCTACTCGCTGCTGGTACCAGGCTCCCTGGTGGAGGGCCTGAGCTTTCGAACGCAGCTACGAGTTCCTCGACCAGTGGGTGATGGGAGCCCTTGCAGAGCTGGGGTGAAGGCTCGTTACGTGCCGTTGAACGACATCGCCTCGGACAAGGGGCAAGATCGCGGGTGCGGCGCAGCGCCGGCTGACCAGCGGTGTGGTGCTGCACCACGACGATGGCCTATGACATCGACGCCGACAAGATGCTTCAGGTACTGCGGATCGGACGGGAAAAGCTCTCGGACAAGGGAACGAAATCAGCGAACAAGCGCGTCGACCCGCTGCGTTCGCAGACCCGCCTGCCCCGCGACCAGATCATCGGCTCCTTCCTGAAGCACTTCGAGTCGCGCTACTCCACCCGTCGTCGCGACTACACCGACGGCGAGCTGACGGCTGCCGCTGAGCTGGTGGAGAAGAAATTCGCCACCCCAGAGTGGACCCATCGCGTTCCCTGACCCGGTGGGGATCTCGGCAGGACCGTGGACTTCAGGGACACCCAGTATCGCTTCACGACACCCCTTGTGGCCGGTGAGTCTGGTCTCAGCGCAACCAGAACGTAAAGTGTTGTGAACGATGTCCAATCGTGCCGTCAGTTCAGGAGACCGGAGCGGACATGGTCAAAACACGAAATGGGAATACGAACAACCAGGATCCGGCCCCAGCCGCGTCACCCAAGCGGGAGGTGCTTGGGGAGGCCTCAGAGCCCGTCCCTGCCACGAAAATCGTCGCATGGGAACGGGACGCCCTGCTGCCCGCCCCCGGGACAGGGGCGCCACTCAAAAAGCGCCTGGCCGGAGTCCCGGAAAAAGCGCCTTCCCACCCGTGCCGTCCCCTTCGCGCCACCGCCGGCCTGTGGCCGGAGCTGACCGGGGCCGCAGCACCCCAGAGATCCTCTCCACCATCCCGAAACGCCCCGATACCGGATCGGGTGCCTCACGTTCCGAACGTTCCGAATCGCCTGACCCTCTGGCTGACCGGATGCAACCCACTGACCGGATACCTCTGAGCTTCGCCGGTGAGCGCACAGCGATTCCGGCATCCCCACCGGCGCATCGGGCTGACGACGATGACGAGGAAGAGCCGCGACGCGGGACGTTGACCGATGCGACCCCGGCCTACGTCTCATCGTCATTTCTCCACTCCCCAGACAAGGCCGTGCGACCTTCCTGAGTATGGGCCGGTCCTCTCAACGACCAATCCGGCAGAGGACCCGGAATCAGGTGAGAGTCCCGCCGAACCACCGCTGACCCCGGTGCCGGGGAACCCGCGGTGACCCGACCGGGTGATCTCGCGAGGTCAACCACATCCACTCCTCAGGACACGCGCATCGGAAGAATTCGTCACGCGAGGCACCTGCCCTGTCACAAGACGATGAGGTGCCGCATACAGCCCGGCAGGCCGTAGAGCCTTCTCCCCGAAACATCGGCGAGACATCCGAACCGATCACCGCGCCACTGCCCGGTGACTCACCTGCACGAACCGCCCGTCCCGCAGCCGGGCCAGCCTCATCCTCGGGGAACCACCAGCAGACTCGTCTCCCGCCCCGGATCCCGAACCCTCGAAGCGCAGAGCCGGCACCACCGGAGAGGGATGACCGCACGGTCAACGCCAACACCTACGCGCAGATTCGCGCATCTCCCGAGGCCACTGGGGACTCACCTTCCTCGTCCAGTCTCGAGTTCTCGTTCTGACGACGGTGCTGGTCATCGTCACCTCCTCGATCCAGCAGTTCGCCGTTTCGGTGGCCTGCCGAATTCTGCCGCCCTGCTGGAACAGATCACCCGCACGTGGAAACAGCTCGCGACCGATGAATTCGCCCAGCTGCTGGCGATCATAGCTCGTGCTACTCGCCCTCCTGACCCCCTCTACATCGCGTTTCTCGATCCAAGGCAGCCGAAGCCCGGACCGGGACGACCACGTGACGAACGAGCAGGGTCGCCCTCCAGCAAATGCGGGGGAATCGTCCTGATACTGGCCGGTCTGGCCGGGGTGGCGATCACCCCGACAATTCCCTGACTCACGGAACGCGCCCCCATCCTGCTTCCTCTACCCATCGGCGGGGTGTTCACCTGCGGATTCGTGATTGCGATCCGGAGCCGTTCGCTTGGAAAACGAACGGATGCGCCTCGGCACGCTCCACTCAGCAGGAGGCAGCCCTCACCCGGAAGAATGCGGAGGCAACCGAGGCCGCATCAGGGAAACTGGGGAAAAGACCGTGAACACCAGCAGAAGGAGAAAGGGCAGGACAAGAAAAGAAGAACCAGCGGAACAGAGCCCTCACGGGAAGCGCTTCTGCGTCACACGCGACAACAACTGCTGACACGGCATTTCATCGTCGCCACCCTCCTGCCAGCCTGAGCCTGATTCCCCTGACATGGCATCTCGCGCACAACGTGACCACGGTCTGGGAGGTTCTGTTGTTCTACGTCCCAGCTGTCTTGTGGATCAGGTTCTTCTGGAGTTACAGCTTCACCCTGATGCGAAAAGGATGTGCTGGCCGAGGCCATGAGCCGGGAACAACCGTCTTGCCAGGCTCGGCGCGTGGATGATGCGCACGACATTCGAGCTACAAGCACCCTCATAGCCCTGGGGGTGACCATCCCTGGTCTTCGTAAGGGCTCCCTGGGGCTGTCCGAGTCTGCCATTCATCGTCGCGTGCACGATCTGCTGGCACCTGATTCTCGTGGCGATCCGCTGGATGTACCAGCAGCACAGCAGGACGGGCCGCGGCATCGAGCAGGTGGACCGCCGCCTGAAACTGATCAGGCTACGACGAGCGGTCGCGGAACTCCGTGCGGGAATCAGCCAGCCCAGTTCCCGAGCCGGTGCGCCGGATCGGCTCTGGCTCTAGAGTTCCTGAAGTGCGCAGCATCGGAAGAATTCTCATCACCACCCGGCAGCTGTGGCCGCTGTACCTCGGTATCGTCGCCGGCGCCGTCACGATCTCGGCGACGACGCTGCGATCCCCTTCATCATCGCCCAGGCCACGGACACCGTGGTCTCGGTCACCGCAGGGAACCGGCGGCTCGATCGAGGCCTGGTCTGGTTGGCGGTGCTGCTGCTGATCACCAGCCTCGCCAACTCGGCGCTGACCAACGTCACCGGCTACTGGGGTGACGTGATGGGTGCCAGCTCCGGGTGATCCTCTCGCAGCGCTACTACGACAAGTTGCTGCGCCTCCCCAGCGCTACTACGACAACGAACTGACCGGCACCATCATCTCCCGACTCAGCCGGTCCATCACCGCCATCACGGACTTCCTCAGGACCTTCGCCAATTCCTTCTTCCCCCTGCTGCTCACCATCGGTGCGGTGCTGGTCATCTCCGGTATCTACTCGCCGTGGCTTGCAGTGCTGCTGATCGTGATCTATCCGGCCTTCGTGTGGCTGACGACCCTCACTTCGAAGCGGTGGCAGGTCTGGGAGAAGACGAAGAACGAGGCTTACGACGTCGCGGGTGGCCGGTTCGCGGAGGTCATCGGGCAGATGCGGGTGGTCAAGTCGTTCCTGTCCGAACGTCACGAACTCGACCGGTTCTCGAACCTGTATGACAGCACCGTCGCCACCACCCGCGAGCAGTCGCGGTTCTGGCACTCCATGGACACCATCCGGCGGGCCGTGTTGGATGTCGTGTTCTTCGCGATCTTCACCATCATCTTTCTCCAGACCGCACAGGGCGTCTACAGCATCGGGGTGATGGTGTTGCTGATCCAGCTGGTGACGATGGCGCGCGATCCGTGACGTCAATGAGCTGGCTGGTCGACACCAGTCAGCGTGCCATCACGGGAAGCAGCGAGTACTTCTCGGTGATGGACGAGCCGGATGAACCGAACAATGCCCTCGAGGTCGTCCCCACCACCGATCTGGTCCACCGCGGAGGCCCCGTGATCGAGTTCGACCACGTCAGCTTCAGCTACGGCGACACCTCCGGGCCGGTCCTGGAGGACATCACCCTGGCCATCGGACGCGGGGAACGCATCGCCTTCGTCGGCGAGTCCGGGGGAGGCAAGACGACCCTGGTCAACCTGATCCTGAAGCTTTACCCGGCCACATCCGGGCAGGTCCGGGTCAACGGGCAACCGGTGAACGAGATCCCCGTCGCCGCGCTGCGTCGCGAGATCGGGGTGGTTTTCAGGACGCTTCGCTGTTCAGCGGCACCATCCGCGACAACATGGCCTACGGCACCGTGGCCACCGATGAGGAGCTCGCCGCTGCGGCCCGGCGCGCCAACGCCGCTGGGTTCATCGGCAAACTCACCGATGGCTTCGACACCGAGATCGGGGAACGCGGGATCAAGCTCTCGGGCGGGCAGAAGCAGCGCATCTCCGTCGCCCGGGCCCTGCTGAAGGACGCGCCCATCCTCGTCCTCGACGAGGCCACCACGCGCTGGACACCAAGGCTGAGCGCGCCGTCCAGGCCAGCCTGGACGAGCTGATGGAGGGGCGCACGACGTTGATCATCGCGCACCGGTTGTCGACGATCTCGACGGTGGACCGGATCGTCACGCTGCGCGACGGGCGCATCGACGAGATCGGTTCACCCGCCGAACTGGCCACCTCCGGCGGCATCTACGCCGAGCTGCTGGCTCTCCAGGGTTCGACCCGCAAGGCCGACAAGGCGAAACTGTTGCGCTACGACATCACCCGCTGACCCATCTTGTTGATGCGACCTAAGCTCGGGAGTGTGTACGTGGCGAAACACTTTCGAGATTCCCGACGATCACCTGGCCGAGCTGCTCGGCCGGTGCGGGCCGGGAATCTCGTGACGGTCCACGAATCAGGGGCCGCAGGCGACCTTCGTCCCGTTCCACCTGGAGAGGCGCGGGACCGGGCAGGTTCTCGTGACGCACCTGATGCGCAACAACCCGCAGGCCGTCGAGCCCGTCACCGGTCCGGCGCTGGTGATCATCGACGTCGACGACGCCTACGTCTCCCCGTCCTGGTACGCCACCAACACGGACCTCCCGAACGTTCCCACCTGGGACTACATCACCATCCACGTCACCGGAGAGGTCCGCTTCACGGCCGACCCCGGGGCCGCCCTCGAAGCGGCCCGTGAACTCACCTCGCGAATGGAACCGCCCGAGGTACTGGAGGCCGTCGGCGAGGAGAAGCTGCGCGCAATGGCGCGGGCAATCGTCAGGGCTGACATTGTGGTGGAGAAGATCCAGGGCAAGGCGAAGGCCAGTCAGAACCGCCACCCCGACGACGTCAGCAGCCTGCTGGCCCACCTGGAACACAAGGGTGAGACGGAACTGGTGAAATACCTGAGGGCAGGTCGCACTCCCCACGCCACCGAACGTTTCGGAATGATCCACGACCTGCGGGACAGGCCCGGTCTCTGCCCACCAGCACCATCGAGCGGAAAACCCACGAGTAGGAGAAAACCTCTTCCCCGTCATCGACAGAACCGATACGGGAAGAACCACCGATGGCATCCGTCGGGATACGAACACCGAACAGGAACAGCGATGACTTGGCACGATGAGGCCCGGCAGTGGCTGCGCAGCTTGTTCGATACGTCCCGACGCTGTGACGTCGAGGTGGTCCGGGAACGAGGCTGGGGATCGATCTGGACGGTCACCACGGACACGGGTCGCCACTGGTTCCAAAGCCGCCCACCCCGCGTTACGAGGCGAAAGCAGCGTTGCGAGCAGGTGCTCGAACGCCACGCCGGTGAGCATGTGGTACCAATGACAGCGGTCCATTCCGGAAACTGGTTGGTTCGTCACCAAGGATCAGGGGCGCAACATTGGCCGCCAGGGAAACAACGAAGGATTCCCGACACCTTGCGGAACTGGCCGTCGCTGCGGGACGGATTCAGCAGGCGGTACCCGTCGAGGATCTGACGACGCTGTCCTTGGAAGTGCACCGGCCTGAGGACGCCGTCCTCAATCTCGATCATGTCCTGGCCTGGTTCGCTCTGCCTGCCCGCAGCTCACCCGGCCCACATCGACACCGCAACCCGCGTGGATGCGCTGCAGGCGATGGAGCGTCAGGTGCGTCGCTGGTCGTCGGTGGATCCAGGTCTGGGTCTTGCTATCGACCACAACGACCTCCATCTTGGTAACGCCTTCCCCTGGCCCGGTGATCTCCGACTGGGGCGATGCGGTCATCAGCCATCCGTTCTGCACGATGCGGACGGTCTTCTTCAACGCAACGAGCATCGGTGCAGATACTCGGATCATCGAGGACGCCTACCTGAGGTTGTGGGGAACGCCGGCGGATCTGCGAGAAGCGCTCCACGTGGCGACCCGACTCGCCGTGTGTCAGCGTCTGCGGATGTGGTGCCCTGCTGAACGATCCCGACCTGGTAGCCACGTACACCTCCTACATCACCCCGATGATCCACGAGATCGGCAGGCAGCCCACCATCGCGTGAAACGAATCAGCTCTTCATGGCATCCGGGATAGGCCGCGACCAGACCCTGTGGAACTCCGCCAGCGGGACGCTCAGCAAACCGGTGACGTTCGCCTCCAGAGGCTCGATGACCTCGCCGAGCCGCGTCAACGGGACACGGTTCTCGCGGCACAACGACTCCACCCGCTCCACCGATGACTCGGGCATGGTCACCAGCGCCCGGGCCGCCGACTCGCTGAACAGCTGCACCGTCGGTTCCTCACCCGGCAGTGTGATGGTGAACCCGAAACCACCCTGCAAACGCCGACTCCACCAGGCTCACCGCGAGGCCCCCTCGCTGATGTCATGGGCGGAACGCATGAGGCGCTCCACGGCCGCGTCGCGGATCACCCTGGCCAGCCTGGCCTCCGCTCGCAGATCCACGCGCGGCGGAACACCACCCAGGTGCCCGTCGTGGACGGCATCGGCCCAGATCGAACCCGACAGCTCCTCCCGTGCCGATCCCAGCAGCCAGATCCCGTCACCGGCCTTCGCGAACCCTCGAGCGCAGACGCTTCGTGACGTCGTCGATCACACCCAGCACACCGACGGTCGGGGTGGGAAGGATCGGGGTTCCTCCGGTCTGGTTGTACAAGGGAGACGTTACCGCCCGTGACCGGGATGCCCAGTTCCTTGCAGGCATCCACCAGGCCCGAGGATGGCTTCGACGAAACTCCACATCACCTCCGGGTCCTCAGGGAGATCCGAAGTTCAGACAGTCGGTGACCGCGACCGGCTCCGCCCCCGTCACCGCGACATTCCGGTACGCCTCGGCCAGCGACTGCTGCGCCCCGACGTACGGGTTGAGATAGGTGAAACGCGAGTTTCGCGTCGAGCGCGAGCGCGATACCCAGCCCCGTTTCCTCGTCGATCCGCAGCATCCCGGCGTCCTCGGGCTGCGCCAGGACGGAGTTCCCGCGCACATACCGGTCGTACTGGTTGGTGATCCACGACTTGTCGGCGATGTTGCTGTGCGCCATCACCTTCATCCACGCGGGAGCGCACCCTTCGGGGAGTTGTCGCGCGGCAGGTTCTCCGCGACATCGGCGTTGACCTGATCCAGCCATTCCGGGCGGCGGTAGGAGCGATGGTAGACTGGGGACCTCGTGAGCGACGGTGCCGGGATCCACGTCGACGATGCAGTGGCCGTGCCAGTGAATGATGAGCCGTTCGCCGTCGGTGACCTCGCCAATGACGGTGGCCGCCACATCCCATGTGCGGCAGATCTCCATGAAACGTTCCACGTTCTTGGGTTCCACCACCGCCATCATGCGTTCCTGCGACTCGCTCATCAGGATTTCCTCAGGAGCGAGATTCGGGTCACGCAGCGGCACGAGGTCGAGGTTGATGGACATACCGCTGTTGCCTGCGGAGGCCAGTTCCGAGGTGGCGCAGGAGATTCCCGCGGCCCCGAAAGTCCTGGATGCCGACGATGACGCCGGCCTTGAACAGCTCGAGGGTGCACTCGATGAGCAGCTTCTCCATGAACGGGTCGCCGACCTGCACGCTGGGGCGTTTCGCGGGCCCGGTCTCGTCGAAGGTCTCGGAGGCCAGGATGGATGCTCCGCCGATGCCGTCCCCGCCGGTGGCAGCACCGAAGAGGATGACCTTGTTGCCGACCCCGGAGGCGCGAGCGCGGTGCAGGTCCTCGTGTCGCAGCACCCCGACGCACAGCGCGTTGACGAGTGGATTGCCGAGATAGGTCCTGTGGAACTGCACCTCACCGCCAATGTTCGGCAGCCCCAGGCAGTTGCCGTAGCCGCCGACTCCCGCGACGACACCGGGCAGGGACACGGCGGGTGTCGGCCTCGTCGAGCGGCCCGAAACGCAGCGAATCCATCACGCCGATGGGCCGGGCCCCCATCGCGAGGATGTCGCGGACGATGCCTCCAACCCCGGTCGCCGCCCCCTGGTAGGGCTCGACGAAAGCTCGGATGGTTGTGGGATTCCGCCTTGAACGTGACGGCATACCCCTGCCCGATGTCGACGACACCGGCGTTCTCACCGATACCCGCCAGAAGCGGGCCGCGCGGGGTGTCCTGGCTGAGTTCACCGAACTTCTTCAGGTGCATCTTCGAGGATTTGTAGGGAGCAATGCTCCGACCACATCACCGAGTACATCGCCAGCTCGGCGCCGGTGGGGCGACGACCGAGGATCTCCCGGATGCGCGTGTATTCGTCGTCCTTCACGCCGAGTGCCGCGTACGGCTGCTCCAGGTCGGGGGTTTCCAATGCATGAGCCACGGTGTCTGCCACGGGAGCAAATCTATCGGTTGAAACCTCGATTTCGCGGGATGCCCCAGCCGCGGCATCCATGATGATGGATCGAAGTTCATCGGTGGCTCGACTGCCACCTGCGGCTGCCCTATGGTGGTGCCGGGCGCCGTCTCGAAGCCGAGCCACCGGAAGGAGCCATCCAGGACATGACCCAGCCGACCCATTCCGAGGAGTTCTGCGAACGCTGCTGGAGCTTCGACCCGCTGACCGGCACCCGCCGCGACGACGACCCGCCACTCGATGTCATCACCTCGGGCACCATCTTCTTCGACATCATCTTCGCGGGGCTGCCTCGCATTCCCGAACCGGGCGAGGAGCTGTGGAGCACGGGGCTGGGTTCCTGCCCGGGGGGCATCGCGAACCTGGCGACGGCGCTGGCCCGGCTGGGGTTGCGCACGGGCCTGGTGGCGGGTTTCGGTGACGACGCCTACGCGGACTGGATCTGGGAAACCCTCCTGGAGCAGGAACACATCAACCTGACCACCTCGCCCCGCTACGACGATTTCCACACCTCTTTGACGGTTGCCGTCACCGTCGAGGGGGATCGCGCAATGGTCACCCACGGCCACGAGCTACCGGAGTCGTTGTCCTCCCACATCCTGGCAGCACCGGCGTCGCGCACCGCGGTGGTCGATCTCGGCGGCGAAACCAATTGGTGGGACGAGTTGCGGTCGCGCGGCACCATCCTGTTCGCCGACATCGGTTTTCGACACCTCGGGTCGTTGGGATCCCGCAGATCTACGACCGCTGCGGTACTGCAGAGCGTTCACCCCAAACGCGGTGGAGGCCATGGCCTACACCCGGACGGACTCCCCCAACCTGGCAGTGCGCAAACTCGCCGAACGCGTTCCCCTCGCCGTGGTGACCGACGGGGTCGGCGGCGCCTATGCCATCGACCAGGACACGGGCGAGGAGGAGTGGTGTCCCCGCGGTGACGGCCACGGTCACCGACGCGACGGGCGCGGGGGACGTGTTCGCCTCGGGACTGGTGCTGGGCTGCCTGGCGGGCTGGCCGCTGGAGCAGCGCCTGAAGTTCGCCTCCTGACGGCCTCTCTGGCGGTACAGCAGTTCGGCGGTTCCCTGGCCGCCCCCGGGTGGGGGGACATCGCGGACTGGTGGCGTTGTCTGCGCCACAGGGCCACCGCGGGGGACCTGAAGGCCGCACACATCAGCCGTGACTACGGTTTTCTCGAGGACCTCATTCCCTGCCACCAGGTGCACAGCGTCCGGAGGGCCGAAGCAACCTTCGCCAACCACTCGGACTTGCCCAACAAACGACAGTGACGTGGGTGCTGCTGGCGCCCCCGACGGGACTCGAACCCATACTGGAGCGGGTTTAAGCCGCTTGCCTCTACCGAGTTGGGCTACGGGGGCCTGATCAGGCCAGCAACCCAAGGCTATTGCGTCGAGGATGTCGGTTTCGCTGATACGAATTTTTCCTCCGGAATCCGCGAAATCGTCTCGTCGAGAATCAACGCCCCGGCCCCGATCACCCCGGCGCGCAGCGGCTGCATGCAGGGTTCCTGCTCTATGAGACCCGCCGGGGTGGTCAACCAGTGCCTCGTCACCGCCTCGACATCACCGCGTTCCAACACCAGGCCGTGTATCGCCTGACGGGAGTAGCTCTCCAGCCCGAGCACCTGGGCACCGATGCTGGTGACGGTTCCCGCCACTCCAACCGCACCTGCGGCTGCCGTGAAATCGATCCCGGAACCATCCAACAGCTCACCGACGAACTCCCTGGCGTTTTTCTGTTCCCCGGGGTCGGGGGATCGGTGCGCAGGAAACGCTCCCGGAGCCGCACAGCACCGACGTTGAGGGACATCGAGTGCAGGATCGTTCCGGTTCCGTCCGCGAGCACCAGTTCTGTGGAACCGCCACCGATATCGATGACCAGGGTCGGTGAGGCCACGTCCAGGGCGCAGAGCGCACCCGCGCTAGACAGCCGGGCCTCCTCCTGCCCCGGGATCACGTCCACCTCCACGCCCAGGCGTTCACGCACCCCATCAACCAGCAGCCGCCGGTTGGAGACGTCGCGGGCTGCGGAGGTCGCGACGAAACGCACCTTCTCCGCTCCATGATCATGCACGATCTGGGCGAACTCGTCACACACCGCGAAGGTCCGGGCCAGTGCGTCGGGATGGAATTCTCCGGTGGCATCGACGCCTGTCCGAGACGTGCCAGCCGTACCTCACGCGCCAGTTCGACGGGGGCCGCACGGCTGCCCGAGAGCACGAGCAGGCGGATGGAATTGGTTCCGCAGTCGATGGCGGCCACCGTCATGCCGGTTCCTCGCAGCACTTCTCGCCCACTCCGTTCACGGACCAGCGCCAGGGCCTCGTCGCCGAGGGATTCACCCCCGGGCCCGCTGCCAGTGCGTGCCCCCACGAGCACGTGGAGGCATTTCACCCTGGTTGGCATGCCGCCCGCCGAGATGCCCTCGATCTCCGGCACGACGCCGAGAGCGGTGCGGTCAGCGAGGTAGGCCTCGTGGGCCGCCCGGTATCGCGCGGCGAGGTTCTCGTCCTCACCGAGCCGCCGCGTCATCTCCGCCATCAGCCCGGAGGCCTCCAACGACGAACAGGCAGCGACATAGCGCGGGTTGGTGAGGTAGTAGACGGTCGGGAAAAGGGGTGCCGTTGTCGAGTCTGGGAAGGGTTGTGATGACCCCGGGCCGCCCGCAGGGACAACGCCACGCCACCGCGACCACTCCCCGTGGAGTCCGTCCCAACTGGGTTTCTATCACCTCGAGATCAGCGGAATTCGGGGCCTCCCCACAGGGCCAGGGTGTTCCCGTTGCTCGGTGTTCACGATTCCTTACTTCTCCTCCGCGGGCGCATCAGCCACTCCGACGGTCCCCCCTACATCTGCTGCCACCACATGCCGGTGCTGGGTTTGCTGGGGGCCAAGACCGTGGAGTCACCACCGATGGGTTTGCCATCGGCTCCGATCACCCGGTATCCGGTCTCCCCCGGAACGACCCAGCCGAGCCGGGTCCTGGCCTCCGCCTTCACGAAGGCAGGGTCTTTCCAGCGCGTCAGCTGGTCATCCAGGGTCGCGATCTCCCGTTTGCTCTGGGCAATCTGCTGCTGCAGCATGCGCCAGCTCCCTCGCCTGGGCGAAGTAGACGCGCAGGCTCTGCGCAAGGGGTGACCACCAGGGCGGCCATCACCACCCCCAAGATCAGCAGCCGCCACGTCATCCCGAGCGCACGTTCGGAGGAGGAGGCGCGGACGTTCCTCCGTGGCCTGGGCCACGGCCTCCGCTTCCAGGGGACGCGTGCGGGACCGTGCGCTAGAAACCCGCTCACCCGGACGAGCAGCGGTCCGGGACCGCGGTGAACCACGTCCCGGACCACTGTGCCCGGATTTGTTCCTGGGATACTGGGCATACGACCCAGTGCTGACCGATGCGTGGGAGGCATCAGCCCTTGAAACGCGGGAACGCGGAACGTCCGGCGTAGACGGCTGCGTCGTCCAGGTTCTGCTCGATGCGCATCAGCTGGTTGTACTGGCGACGCGGTCGGTGCGGGCCGGGGCGCCGGACTTGATCTGACCGCAGCCAAGAGCGACTGCCAGATCGGCGATGGTGACGTCCTCGGTCTCGCCGGAGCGGTGCGACATCATGGTGCGGTATCCGGCGCGATGGGCCAGCTCGACAGCGTCGATGGTCTCGGAGAGCGAACCGATCTGGTTGACCTTGACCAGCAGGGCGTTGGCGACACCGGAGTCGATGCCACGGCCAAGCCTTTCGACGTTGGTCACGAACAGGTCATCGCCAACGAGCTGGACCTTGTCGCCGAGGCGCTCAGTCATGGCCTTCCAGCCGTCCCAGTCCTCCCTCGTTCAGCGGGTCCTCAATGGAAACCAGCGGGTAGGCCTCCACCAGCTCGGCGTAGTAGTCGATCATCTCCGCGGCAGTCTTGCTGGCGCCCTCGAACGTGTAGGTCCCGTTCTCGTGGAACTCAGAGGCAGCGACGTCGAGCGCCAACGCGACCTGCTTGCCGGGTTCGTAGCCAGCCTTCTTGATGGCCCTCGACGATCAGGTCGAGGCCCTCGCGGTTGGAGTCGAGGTTCGGCGCGAAACCGCCCTCGTCGCCCAGGCCGGTGGACGAGGCCACGGTCCTTCAGCACCTTCTTGAGGGCGTGGTAGACGCCGGCCCCCATCTCGACGGCCTCGGTGAAGGACTCGGCGCCGATGGGGGCGATCATGAACTCCTGGATGTCCACGTTGGAGTCGGTGCGAACCACCGTTCAGGATGTTCATCGTGGGAACGGGCAGGATGTGGGGCATTGGGGCCGCCGACATACTGGTACAGCGGGAGCTCCGCCCCTCCGCGGCGGCGTGGGCGACGGCCAGGAGACGCCGAGGATGGCGTTGGCACCGAGCTTGGCCTTGTTCGGGGTCCCGTCGAGCTCGTTCATGGCGAGATCGATGGCGCGCTGCTCGTTGGCCTCGAAACCGAGGACTTCCTCGCTGATGACGTCGAGCACGTTCTTGACAGCAGTCAGGACGCCCTTGCCACATAACGTTCGCCGCCGTCACGCAGTTCGACGGCCTCGAAGGCACCCGTGGAGGCACCGGAGGGACGATGGCGCGACCTGTCCGCTCCGGAGTCGAGGATCACCCTCGACCTCAACGGTGGGATTGCCGCGGGAGTCGAGGACCTCGCGGGCGTCAATGAACTCAATGATTGCCATGGGGCTTGCCCTTCCTTGAAATGAAGACCATAGGGTGTCCTTCCCCACCCAGCCTATCCAACGCCCGCACAGGGGTCACCCTCCAAATCGCCACTCACGGGCGTTGGGAAACCCGGTCACCGGCGTTTGGACACCTGGGCCACGAGTTCACGACTGCACCCTGATCGCCTTCGCCAGGGCGCCGTAGGACCATCGTTTGGAATCCTCGTCGCGCAGCTGACGGATCAGCCGGTCCCGCTCGGCCCTCAACTGGGATGCGCGGCGTTCCGCCTCCGCCGCCTGCTCATGGAGTTCCCGGGCACGAGCTGCCGTGAGGTCGGACACCCCTCGCTGAACGCCGCGTGGCGCCGTCCCGGGCACTGGTTCGTTCCGGGACGACGCCACGCAGAGGGTCATCAGAGCCCACGCGAGAACTCCGAAATGAGGTTCGGGACGCTCAGGTCGAAGCCTGCGACATCCAACATGCCGGGATCACTCGGGTCGGCGATGCTGAACTTGGTCGCGTCCATGCCCACCACGATGAGCTTCGCATCGATGCCCATCGTCTCCGGTACCGGGCCAGGGGCCTGGTGCGGTGGATCTTCCCATACCAGGTCTCGTTGTCGGTGTAGATGATGAAGGTATCCACCTCCACCTTCTGCTTGAGCGCGTGGAGCATTGGCTGCGCACAGTCTGTCGGCCCGCAGGGCAGGCCGTCGATGCGACGCAGCACATCGTCGAGACGCTGCCTGGAGTGAGATGTCCAGCGGCATGAAACGGTCCTGAAGGCCATCACTGAGACCTGCGGTTCGGTGGCCAACTGCACGAGGCAGAGTGCCGCCGAGGCCTCCACGCAGTGAGCGGGTGCCCGCAAGACCTCCCAAGGCCATCGACCCGGAGACGTCGAGCCCCACAAGGTTCGCTTCCCCGCCGGCGTGACCGCCCCAAAAGCTGCCTGGAAGGCCGCATCGAGGGCATCAGTCACCTTGGCGACGGGCCCTCACGTCGAACCGCCACGGAAGGAACGACCAGCCGCGTAGGTGCGAGGCCGCCGCCAGCACGGTGATGGGGTGCACCTGGCCCGACGCAGCTGCTCCGGATCGGTGAGCTGCGCACACCTCGTCGGTGCGTCCCCGATCCCCGGCAGCAAACCGAGGCGGGTGAGTCGCGGCAGCTGCCTCAGCAGCGCGGTCTGTGGGATACCGACATCCAGAAGCGCCTCCCAGACCTCGGCCTTGGTCACGGCCTCGTCGGGAAGCATCTCCCAGGTGAGGCGGTACTGATGGATCAGCTCCACCCACCTCGCAACGTCACGGGTTGCCTGGGCGGCCATGAAACCGTGGATGAGCTGCGGGTGTGCTCGTCGACACCGGAACGCACGATCCATTCGAAGGTGGAACGCAGCTCCGGCACCACTGTGGCAGGGTGGGACAGTCGGCAGATCGCGGTGGCTCCAGCCCTCACGTTGCCGGTACTTGACCGCCTGGTGGGCCAAGGCGTCGGCGCCCCTGTCGAGGTACCAGGACCCGACGGCACGTCGGAGCCCGCGTCCCCAGCCGCGGAACTGACCGACGTACCCCGCGAAGGTGAACAGGTGCGTTCCTGTGCGGGCGACGCGCGGCAGGGGCCGCCAGGGCCAGAGGCGCTGACTCCGCCACGGAGGTCGCGTAGGCCAGGGCGAACAGGGCCGGTCCTTGCTTAGGGCGCGACGCCTCCCTCGGAGACCTCGACGATGGTCTCGACGAGGCTCGTCGGGTCACTGGAAGCCATTCGGGTGAGAACCTTCACGTTGTCGAGCGCGAGCTCACGTGGAGCGACGTAGTAGGTGCCACCGTCGACCCCTCAGGGTCAGGAAGCGACGCAGGCGCGCCCGATCATCGAGCTGAAGGTGTATCCGCCCGCCGAATTGGGGAACCTGACGTGCGTCGGCCGGTTCACTCTGCGGTGCGACTCGGTGCTGATGGTGCGAAGGGGTCCATGACCTCGCCTCCTTTCTGGTTGTTGTGAGACCAAGAATTCCTGGGCCTGGCGGGCGTGAGGTGAGCACCGGCTGGGCTTACGCCCGGCGCCTCGGCCGCTGAGCTACCCCTCGAAGGGGCGGGATTCGAACCCGCGACCTCCTCAAATAGTGATAACCGATGCCCTTCGGCCCGCCCGCGCGAGTTTGAGGGCTGCCCGGGCGTGGGTGGCATCCGGTGTCAGAGCGCCCTGAGGACGCCCTGTCAGATCACCTGACGGCGATCCGTTGGGGATTTGAACCCCATCTCCAGATGGATTTTCACCGATAACCGAACACCTTCGGCCCGGGCAGCGAAATGAAGTTGTGAGGGCCGAGCGGACGTGGCGTGAGAACCGGCTGGCTTTCGCCGACCGCTCTACCACCTGAGCTACCCCCGAGGGGGCGAGATTCGAACCCGCGACCCGTCCATTAACAGTGGTAACCGATCCTCTTCGGCCCGCTCAGGGCCGTTGCTGTGTACAACAGTACACACCTGTCAGAGGCTTTTCAACTGCACCCTTGGGTGAAGAAGTAGCTCTGATGTGAGGGGCGCGTGAGGTCAGTGAACCGTCGCTCAGCGACCTTCCTGACCGCCGCCTCGGGGTCCGGCCCTGTTCGACGCGAGCGATGCGCGACCCAGGGTGCGCAAGGCGGCGCGAACCGCCGCGTCGGCGTCGACACCACTGGCCTGGGCGCGAGCGACCAAGGCCTGGATCCGGCTGCCGACCTCCTCAGCCGTGATCGGCTCGTCGGCGAGGTCCACAGCAACGGCGTGGGCCCGGGCCCGCGAGATCACCTTCTGAGTGGCGCGCCAGCGCACTGAGCGACTGGGCGATGCCTCCAGCGACGAGGTGCGCCCTTCTCCCTGACGTTTACGACGCTCCCAGACCCCACGCAGATCCTCGGGCACCTCGTCGTCACCGAAGACGTGGGGTGGCGACGGATCAATTTGTCCGCGATACCCGGGCGACATCGTCGATGGTGAACCGACCCTCGTCCTGAGCTATCCGGGCGTGGAAGTACACCTGGAGCAGCAGGTCACCGAGCTCCTCACAGCAGGTCGGCGTCGGTACCTCCTCCACAGCGTCAACCACCTCACAGGTCTCCTCGACGAGGTGGGTCAGCAGCGACTGGTGGTCTGTTCCCGGTCCCAGGGACATTCGACGCGCAGCCGGGCCATCACCTCGCGGAGGCGGATCAGCTGCTCACCGGCCATGGTCATCAGTCCTCCGTCGCGACCGAGATGGAGCCGCCCTGCGGGTCAAGTCCCTGCTCCGGGGTCCCAGCTGCCATAGCGCGGATTGAACTCCACCTGCGGCAGCAGTTGCTGAACGGTGTCCGGGTCCACTTCCGCTGCATAAGGCGCAGTTTCACGCGGCCTTGAAGCACCTTCTCGCAGGGAGTTCCGCCAGGGGCCCCTGCCCTGGGGGTCCGACTCGATGCTCTGCCGGATCCCAGCCTCATCGAAGGGGGTCCCGATGCCTTGCGCTACGTGGTCGGCGATGTCACCGGCCACCAGGAAGAACAGCGCCCGGGTGCGGGTGACCTCAAGGCCAGCCGCCTTGCACGACTCCACCGTCTCCAGTCAGCCTCACCTCCGGGATGGCCACATCACCGACGACTGCTGCGGTGGACGCACTGTGCGAGCAGCCGGCAAGCGCGCAGCGGCCAGGCACGCAGCGGCAGTACGGGTGGCGAACTTCATGGGTCTCCCTCCGACAAACAGCCTCGCTCCCGAAGCATACAGCGTCCACCTCACCATGGGTCAGCGCATCCCCGCGATGAGGGCTGATGAATTCTGAAAGGCGGTTTCACTGGGACTTTTCCGCAGCTCTCGTTGCATCCCAGTAGTCAGCCCAGTAGCGTGAGGCGTGCTCATCACCGCTCACGGTATATCCGCAGAAGTGGGAGTCACCCTCGATTCGAGGCGTCTTGTTTAAAAGACAACCACCTCGGATTCGCTCCTTCGACCACGACGTGGGATACGCCGGGACCGGTACCGTCCTATCGAGGAGCAAATAAGCTGATGAAGATTTATCGCCGTAAATTTCACCTGGCGACGGCAGCGGTGGCGTTCATAGGCGTCTTATCGTTCCCTACCATCACACCTGCCAGCGCAGGGAACGCACGAGGCCCCTCATTCCAGTCCGCGCCGTCCGAGGTGGGAGACAACGGTGCGCCGTTCCAGCTCACCGCCGACCCGGGTCATTTCCAGAAGACAAGCCGGAGCGATGGCTCAGCAGCGGATTCCACGCCAACGGGCTACACCTTCCAGCTGGACGCGATCCCCTCCACCAGCGTCTAGCAACCGAGTGCAGGTCCGCAAGTCCGGGGAGAGCTATTACCTGGTCGTCGTGCGCTCCACTGAAGGGAAGGGACTCCTACATCCAGCTGGAGAAGGTCACCAACGGCACCACTGAGGTACTCCAGGGCCTAAAGGTGAACGGCCTCAAGACCGGAACCAGCTACCGCCTCGAACTGGAGGCAGCCAGAAGGACAAGGCGACCCTGTCCGCACGGGGTCCATGAGGCCAGCTCCTCTGCTCCGCAGTGGCAGGTGACGGCAACCGACGAGAAGAGCCCTTCGCACCATCATCAGAGATCGGGGTGACCGCCTACGTGGGCAAGGGCAGTAGCACCCTGTCACCACGACGGTCAGCAACCTGACCTCCGCGGACACCGCGGCGAGCACAGCACAGCAGACAAACCAGCAGAACGCAGCAGACTAGCCACGTCGAGGGCTGGGGAGACCCTGTCTTCAATGACGATTTCAATGACTTCTCCCAGACGAAGAATAAGTGAATATTGAAGATAATACCTAGCGTCGGCTACGACTGGGGGAGATCAAGGCAGACAATGTTAACGTCCGTGATGGCAATCTGGTCATTCACACCGAACGTCTAAAGGAGCCGATATCCCACAAAAAGGGGGATATAGACAAGGATGGCAATATCATCAAGCAACGCTGGTACTCCACAGGATCCCTCCAGACCAAGAAATGGAAAAATTCTCCCAGGAGTACGGCCGTTTCGAGCTGCGTGCAAAGCTGCCGACGATCAGCGACACTCCTGCGGCATCTGGCCCGCATTCTGGATGCGCCCAGATAATGCTGACACCAACGAAGGTGAGATCGATATCCTCGAGACCTACGGCACCCCAGCGGAAAAGCCACGAAGACGACCATATCGACCTGCTGACCCAGTCCACGGCCACCTTGCACTACGTGCAGCCAGATAAGCACCCGGGCCAGAAACAGAAGCACCCCAATGAAAAAGGCGATCACGCCGGCGGGGATCGATGTCAATGATGGCCAATTCCACACGTGGACCGTGGAGTGGACGCCGGAGAAGATCACCTTCTTCGTGGATGGCCAGAACTACTTAGATGTCGACAGTCGAACGACCCCCGCTGGAAGACTCCTCTCGGGTCGGGGACAAATACAATCTCCGCCTGAACACCCAGGTCGGCTCGGGATACTGGGGCGAGCCCAATGCCGAGCAGACGGCCGACAGGACCGAGTTCGTCATCGACTACGTGCGCGCGTGGAAGTACCAGGACAAAGCTGACTTTGCCACTCGTTTCCGAGTGGGGGCCGCGGGTCTAGACCGCGGCCCCCGTTTGTCGCTACGGACTGATCACCCGGTCCAGCAGGGACATCGCCCAGGCAACCGTATCGCCGTCGGGTTTGGGTACCAGCAGCTGCGACGCCGCCGCCTTGTATACCGACCCCGGATACAGACGCTGCAGCCGCAGTTGGCGTGACTCGGACAGCGTCACCGGCTCGACCCTGGACGTTCTTTCCTGCGCAACGATATCCACCACCCCGAGTTCGCGGGCGCGGTTGCGCAGCACCGCGACCCCGCAGGAGCTGCTTTCGACGGGCGGCGGCAACCTCGCCGTAGCGGTCCACCAGCTCGGAGCGCACCGCCCTCGACGTCCTCAGGCGAGCGGATCTCCGCGATCTGCTTGTACATCTCCAGCCGCAGCCGCTCCGACGACACGTACTCGTCGGGTAGGTGCGCGTCGACGGGCAGCTCGATGCGCAGCGCCGGCTCCGGCGTGGTGTCCTCGCCCGCGGTACTGGGCGACGGCCTCCCCACCAGGCGCAGGTACATGTCGAAGCCGACGTCGGCGATGTGCCCGGACTGCTCCCCGCCGAGAAGGTTCCCGGCACCGCGCAGCTCCAGATCACGCATGGCAATGGACATGCCCGCGCCCAGGTCGGTGTGGGAGGCCATCGTCGTCAGGCGCTCATGGGCGGTCTGGGTGAGGGGCTTGTCCGCGGATACAGGAAGTAGGCGTAGCCCCGCTCGGAGGAGCGTCCCACCCGGCCCCTGCAGCTGGTGCAGCTGGGAGAGCCCCAGCACGTCGGCGCGGTCGATGATGAGGGTGTTGGCGGTCTGAATGTTGAGGCCCGCCTCGACGATGGTGGTGCACACCAGCACGTCGGCGCGACGCTCCCAGAAGTCGAGCATCACCTGCTCCAGCTTCGACTCCCCCATCTGTCCGTGGGCGGTGACCACGCGGGCCTCCGGCACCAGGTCGCGCAGCTCGGCGGCCACCTTGTCGATGCTCCTCGACACGGTTGTGGACGAAGAACGCCTGCCCCTCCCGGGCCAGTTCACGCCGGATCGCGGCCCGCACCTGCGCCCTTGTCATAGGGGCCGACGAGGGTGAGCACGGGGTGGCGTTCCTCGGGCGGGGTGGCGATCACGCTCATCTCCGGATCCCCTGTAATCGCGATCTCCAAGGTGCGCGGATGGGGTGGCCGACATCGACAACACGTCGACGTTGACTCGCAGCTCCTTGAGGCGTTCCTTGTGCTCAACACCGAAACGTTGCTCCCTCATCGATGATCACCAAGCCGAGGTCCTCAAACGCGACCTCCTTGGCCAGCAGCCGATGCGTGCCGATCACGAGGTCGATGCGACCGCTGGCAAGACCTCGAGAACCTTCCGCGATTCGGCGTCGGTCTGGAACCGGCTCAGCTGCGCCATGTGGACGGGGAAACCCGCAAATCGGGAGGCGAAAGTCTGGTGGTGCTGGCTGACGAGCAGGGTGGTGGGCACCAGCACCGCTACCTGTTTTCCGTCCTGGATGGCCTTGAAGGCAGCCCTGACAGCGATCTCAGTCTTGCTGAACCCGACGTCACCGCAGATCAGACGGTCCATGGGGGACCACTCTTCCATGTCGGCCTTGACCTCCTGGATCGCCGCGAGCTGGTCGGGGTCTCGACGAAACTGAAGGCGTCCTCCAGTTCCCGCTGCCACGGTGTGTCGGGTCCGAAGGCGTGGCCCTGGTGGCCTGCCTGGCGGCGTAGAGCTTGATGAGTTCGGCTGAGATCTCCTTAACGGCCTTGCGTGCCCTGGATTTACGTGTCGCCCAGTCGGCGCCGCCCATCTTGTCCAGGGCGGGGCCTCGGAGCCGACGTAGCGGGTCAGCTGGTCGAGCTGATCCATCGGGCACGAACAGCCGGTCGCCGGGCTGGCCGCGTTTGCTGGCGGCGTACTCGATGACGAGGTAGTCGCGGACCGCGCCCTGACGGTACGCTGCACCAGCTCCACGAACCGCCCAACCCCGTGCACCTCGTGGACGATCGGGTCGCCTGCCCTGAGTTCGAGAGGTTGAATGGTGTTGCGAGGACGACTCGGCAGTTTCCGCTGCCCGCGCTCCGCGCTCTGCTGGCCCGACAGTTCGGCGGCGGTCAGCAGTTCGATTTTTGCGGTTCCCGCTCGCCAGCCACGCCGGAAAGGCCCAACGATCACATGCGCGGTCCCGGCCTCGTCCCGGTGTCAAGATCGGAAACCCTCGCGGTAATGTCGTGCTCGGCCAGCAGCTCGGTCATGCGGCTGGCCAGGCCTTTGCCTCGACACCGATCAGGAGCCGCCAGCCTTCGCGAAGCCGCCCCTGAACGTGGGCGACGGCAGCATCCACGTCGCCGCGGAAATCATCGGCGGGGGTGACCCTGAGCCGACGGGAGTGCACGGAGTCTGCGTCGAGATTGGCATCAGGTGCCTCCTCCGCGCTGAACGGGCTGAGGCTCCACCACCTGTGCCCCAGCGCCATGGTGTGTTCCCGGACTCGCCGAGGGCCCGATAGGGAGGACGCGCCCAGGTCAATGGGTGAGGCTGCCGCTGGCTGCGCAGCCCAGCTAGCATTCAGGGAATTCCTCGCTGGTGGCGACCAGCTCGACAGCCCGGGCACGCACACCAGTTCGGGGGCGGCCACCAGCACCAGGGAACGCGGCGGCAGCACGTCGGTCAGCAGCCTCGAGACCGTCCCACCAGAACAGGGATAAGAGCCTCCATGCCCTCGACGGCGTGGCCCTCAGCCAGGCGGGAGAGCATGTCGGACAACTGCGGGTGCTCGAGCTGGAGAGCTGCGGCGCGGCGCCGGACGGCATCGGTGAGCAGCAACTCTCGACAGGGTTCGGCTGTGACCCGCTGCAGCTGCTCGCCGGTGGAGCGTTGATCGGCCACCGAGAAGGGCCGATCTCGGTCACCCCGTCGCCAAAGAAGTCGATGCGCACGGGTTGTTCGGCGGTGGGCGGGAAGACGTCGACGATGCCGCCACGCACCGCGAACTCGCCGCGTCGCTCCACCAGGTCGACACGGTTGTAGGCGGCGTCCACCAGTGATGTCAGCAGGTCGGTGAGGTCGCGTTCCTGGCCGGTCTCGACGGTGACGGGCCGCATCGATGCCAGGTCCTTGACCTGCGGCTGGAGCAGGGCCCGCACAGGAGCCACCACCACTCGCGGCGGCGCATCGGACACGAGCCGCCGCAGCACGGCCAAGCGCCCTGCCAACGGTGTCGGCGCGGGGCGAGAGGCGCTCGTGGGCAGGGTTTCCCAAGCCGGGTAGTAGGCGACGGCGTCCTCCCCCACCAATCCCGAGATCTCGGCCGCGGTGGCCTCGGCCTCCCGGAAGGTGGAGGTGACCAGCAATATCGTGCGCCCGGACTCGGAGGCGAGCATCGCCGTCGCGGTGGCGAAGAAGGATGTGGCGCGGGTAATATCGCGCGCCTCGGCGCCCGCAACCTGGGAGTCGCGCAGGGTGGCCCGGACCGCCGGGTCTGCCTCGAGGGCGGGAAAAAGTCCGGGAAATCTCACCGGGTCATCTTGTCACGAATGCCACCGAAATCCCGATCCCCTCGATACCCCGAGTCGCTGCGCACCACCATGGCGCCCAGAGATTTGCGTCCTTTGCTTCTCAGGTGTTGAAACGGTTCTGGTGCCGCCACGAGACCCTCCGTCACCAGGGTCTCGACCGCATCGACCGCGACCGCTGCGTCGAGTCGCATGGCGTCCAGGTCGGTGAGGCGCATCCTGGAGAGCACGTAGTCGGCGGCGGGTTGGCGTCCTGCGACCGATGCCCACTCGCACGCGATGGAAGTCGCCGGTGCCGAGGTGGGCACGGATGGATTTGAGTCCGTTGGACCGCTGTCGCCGCCGCCGAGTTTGAGGCGCAGACGGGTCGGTTCAAGGTCGAGCTCGTCGTGGATGACGATCACGTCGGCGGGGGGATCTTGTGGAACCGAGCGACAGCGGCGACCGCGATCCCCGAGTCATTCATGTAGGTAGTGGGTTTGACCAGCACCAACCGGTGTTCACCGGGGAGCTGCCCCGTGGCGACCTCGGCCCGTTGCCCACGGGCGATGGTGAACCGCGCCCCGATGCGAGAGGCCATGTCATCGACCGCCCAGAACCCGACATTGTGGCGGGTCGGAGGCGTAGGCCGGGCCCGGATTCCCGAGCCCGGCCACGAGATGAATCGAAGGACTCACTTGCCCTTGACCGGCATCAGGTCGACGTGTTCCAGGAAACCGGTGATCGGGTCGCGCTGCACCTGCTTCGGCGCGACCACCATGGAATCAGCGCCATCGATGCTGATCTCGAAGGTCACCCCGGGTTCGCGGAGCAGCAGGAAGGTTTCCTGACCGGGCAGGGAGATGTGAATGGGTTCGGTTCCAGGTCCGTAGATGACGGCGGGAACTCGTTCTGCGCGGCGCAGCCTGCAGGGCCGAGCCCCTACCGAATCTCGGTGCGGGTTTTCAGCTCCAGCTTGTGGGTGGCCATGTTCTACCTCCTGAGGTGTGGGTCGGGCTGCACGCCTGCAGGGTTGCTAGTCGATAACGGACGTCAGGGTCCCTCGCCAGGCAGCGCGCATAGCTCACCTCAGGTTCGACCGCACGTCAGAACACGAACCATTGCCACCCTGTCGCGCAGCGGCTCCCCGCCCAGCCGCGCGGGCGACATCTGCGTCCCTGGCGCGCTCTGCTGGCCGGGACGGCCTGGGTGGGCACGATTTTCTCGGTCTTCCTCCACCTGATTGATGACCCTGGCAGCAGAAGAACCGACTCCTGCGTGCTGGGCGCCCTCGATCGTGTCCGGGCTGGTCGCGATGAACTCGCTGCTGTTCATGCTGCTGCTGACTACCCGGGTTCCCGTGGATTGACCGAGTACTCGGACAGGTCAGAGCCATCCGATGGCGCCGGCTACTGGCGCAGGTCACCGCGCTCGGGGCAGCATCTCGGGACGTCCGCGCTGATTAGATGCTCTCCAGCGGGGGCTCCCGTGCCCCGAGGTCATTGATGAACCCACCTGCGGGCCCTTGCTTCGTGACCATGAAGGAGGTCATGGAGGCCGGCGCGAGGCTGAGGCGCCGCGCGGGGAGCAGGTCGATCCCGAGCACCAGCGAGATGCAACTCATGATCGGCCCCCAATGGCTGACCACCACCGTGGTGCCGCTGAGCCCCATGAGTTTCTCGAATGCGGGACGCACCCGGGTGTACAGGTCAACGTGGGATTCGCCGCCGGGCACCCGGAAGGTCTCGTCGCTCCAGAACCGGAGGACTCCATCGGGTCTCTCGCCGCGCAGTTCGTCCCTCGGTGAGACCGTCCCACTCCTCGAAGCGAGTCTCGTCCCAGTCCTTTCTGGGGGTGACTCGGTCCCGAACAGCTCGGCCACGGGAGCTGCGGTTTCCCGGGCGCGCCGCAGGGACGACGAGACCACCCGCACTTCCGGAGCGTTACCGAGGAAGGATCCGACGCGGGCGGCAAGGTCACGGGCCTGGGGACGTCCTTCGGCATTGAGTGCCGGATCGGCTCCCCCTCGCCCGTCCCACCGACCAGAAGCGGTGAAAATCGGTGACGCCATGCCTGCAAAGAACAACGCGACTTCCAGTCAGCAGCATAAGCAAAAGGCTAGTGGCCGCGGGGGCCCTGCTGCCAGCGTCCGCTCCGACAGGTGGGATGATCGGCCAGTCACGCAACACGCACGGGCACAATGCCCCCAGCTGGACCTGCCCGGTTTCGCACGCGCCTCCCGTGACTGGTTCCTGTCGCCCCGTTCTCGACCCTCGCGCCGCTACTGCTCGGCTGCGCCTTGGTTCGACGCACCAGTGACGGCACCGTCGCGGGTCCGCATCACGGAGGTGGAGGCCTATGCCGGATCCGCTGACCTGGGGTCGCACGCCTTCCGGGGCCGAACCGCCCGCAACGCCACCATGTTCGGGAAACCCGGGCACCTGTACTGCCATGTCAGTTATGGGATGCACCAGCAACCTGAACGTGGTGTGCGACGAGGAGGGGCGTCCCGACGGGGTGCCTGCTGCGGGCCAGCGAGGTCATCGAGGGAGCGGACCTGGCCAGGAGCCGTCGCACTACAAGGCCTCGCGACGACCCCTGCCCGAGCATCACCTGGCCCGTGGTCCCGGGAATCTGGGGCAGGCGCTCGGGTCGTCGCGCGAGACCGACGGGAGCCGATCTGCTAGGGTCAGGAGTGGTCGTGGTGGGCTGCTCAACACCCACCCGGCGAGTGGCTGACAGGCCCCCGGGTGGGAGGTGTTCGGGGCGACGGCGAGCGTCACCCGTGGCGTTTCTGGCTGCCCGACGACCCCAGCGTCTCCGCCTACCGGGCCCGGGACCTCCAGACGTCGCTCCTGACGAGGTCAATGGTCCCGTCGTCTCGTAGAACTGGATGGACACCGGCAGGGATGCCCTATAGAAGACCAGGGCAAAGGGCCAGGTACAGGTACGGCCACCATACCTGCCCCCATTCCGGGGTTGGCGTCAGATCATCCAAAATAACACCAGTAACCAGCTAGATCACACCCCAAGAACTGTTACAGTAATCCCCGCGCCAAGTCCGAAACGAATCAGCACGGGAGCCACGATCGCGGAAGAAGAAAAATATGATTCCCGCAGAAATGACGACCACCACCCACCAGTCATCGATGGTTTTCATCCCCATAAAATCCCAGGACGACCAGCGTCACCGCTGCCATAATCTCGCAGCACAGATCACGCAAATCACCGAGGCCAGATATGAGAGATAATTTTTCGTCCTGCGCCGCAGGGCAGGTGTCGTAGAGCAGACCATCGCCTTGCATCCCTCTAGAGGAAAAACTACAAAAAGAAAGTGCCCATCAGCCCCTCGAATACACCTCCGGAGAGCACGTACGCCAAACCAATCGGCCCCTTATCACCACTGCCCCAAACCCACAATGGAATCACCACAGCCAGAGCGCCGAGGAGCCCCAGGATAAGCTGAGTATCAACCCTCATGATATTTCTGAATTCGCATCTCACCACCCTTCCGCGCAACCACGCCTTGCCGGCAAGCTGCGGTTTTCTGCGTTTTTCATCTGATTCAGTGGTCCTGCAGCTCGTAGCTGCGGAATGGACACGAAAAGTGACGTAGCCCAGGGCTGCCAGACCGACGAGCAGCAGCACCCATGGCATTGCATCCAGGAACCAGCTGTCGAAAGACTGCGACCATCCGGCTTGATCGCCGACAAAAATCCCTATGCTAAAAACCCACCACAAGAGCCATGAGCGCCGGAAAACCCACCTTCCCCCAGAAGTTTTGGATCCGATGTGCACAGGAACTGCATGATGGAGAAAATCGACAGCACACTCCTATTTCACCCACAGCCATCGCAGGCCAGCTGGAATCGACGACCACCCTGAGAGCCGACCCAACCACCAAAACGATCACAAGCATGGCTTCGAATACGGCCAGGAGAATCGATGTCATCACACAGTGTGAAATCACCACCATCTCGGCGACGCAAAGGCAGGACATCAAGAAGCAAAAAGTCTTTTCTTCCTCGATCATCGCCAATATCACTATAGAAAATGAACATGGCCGCCAGCAGTACATAAAAAGCCATAGAAAAAGAACCACTCCCCACCTCTCTCCCACAACCTGAAGATCATAAACTACGAACATCGCTGGCAACAACACCTTGGAGACCCCAGCAAGTCTGTCTCAGGCCAATTTTTCACCATGGCTTTGAATTCACGCATCTTTCCGCTCCTTCGCGAGATGCACCAGCAGCCCTCGATCGACGGGCTCCCTGCAACAACACCAGTGCCACACAACCCCAGGTCGGCGGCGGAAGCAGCCCTCCCAACCGACGGAGTGCCGCCTGAGGCCGCGACCCGAACCCAGGCTCATCGGTCAGGTCGGCGACACCACCACGAACCATCACCCATGTCTCGAGCAGGTCTTCGCGGGAGCCGGATGCGATCACCCTGCCGGCGTCAAGGATGGTGACCATGTCGGCAATGCGGTCCAGGTCGCTGGTGATGTGGGTGGAGAAGAGGACGGAGTGTCGCTCACTCGGTCATGAACTCCGATAGTCATGTCCAGCAGTTCGCCGCGGGCCAGGGATCGAGGCCACTGGTCGGGCCTCATCCAGCACCAGAAGTTCAGCCTCATGCGCCAAGCGACGGCAAGCTGCATCTTCATACCCATACCGCGGGAGAACTCTCTCACCTTCAGCCGCCACGAGACCCCCGCCCACCTCGCACAGCTCCCTCGAAGACCCGCTGGTTCCCAGTCGGGAGAGAACGGGCCGACCAGCTGGCGAGATGTCGCGAACACGCCAGCTGGAGGGCCAGGGCGGCTGGTCAAGGACCACGCCAACGCGACTCTTGTCGATCGATCAGGCGCACTGTCCCATTCCGGGAAGCACGGCACTGAGGGCGATCTTGATGGCGGTGGTCTTGCTCGCCCTGTTGGCCCCGACCAGACCCATCACGTAGCCGCGGGCACGCTCCAGGTCGACGGGGCCGAGATGGAACTCCTTGTAGTTCTTGGTGATCCCTGAAGCTTGAGGGGGCTGTCGCCATTCACGTGTCCTCCCCGGGTTTGAGAGCGAGTTCAAGGATGGTGCGGATCTCGTCGTCGTCGATGTCAGCCAGCCGCGCGGCGGCGACGCCGTCCGCGAAATGGGTTTCCACCTCGCGGAGCACCTGTTCGCGAACGAGTTCGGCATCGCGCGGCAGGACGAAGTACCTTTCCGGGCACGTTGGCGACGAGCCCGTCGGCCACCAGCTCCGCGTAGGCGCGGGTGGTAGTGATGACGGAGACCCTGAGGTCGCGGGCGAGAGCCCGAATAGAAGGCAGCGCCTCCCCCTCGGAGACCTCGCCTCGCAGGATTGCCGCCTTGATCTGGTCCTCTATCTGGACGTAGATCGGGATCCCTGCGGTGTTCGACAGCACGACGTCCACCACACCTCCCTTCTGTATATATGCAGCATATACAGGCAAGTACGGTGGTATGCAAATGCGGTGTGAAAGATCAGCTGCTGCTCCAGTGGGCACGGACCACCGACGAACAGGACCCGATGGGAAGGGCCGGGGGCAGACCGGGCGAAAGACAGCTCCATGACAGACGCATTGCTCCGCGCGAGCTTACCGTGGAAGCTCCCTGCGTGCCTACCAGTCTATCGCCTCACGACACCAGGTACAGGACTAGCCAGGAAGAGCTGCTGTGGGTTTCGCAGCCCTCACGAAACCCACCAACCGTTCCCGTAACAGCCGAGTGGCTGATGCCAGACCCGCAGGGGTCGGCACCAGCCACCGGGTCTTCCCAGCCGTGAGACGCTACTCGGCCGCGAGGGGCCTCCGTCGGGGTGGCGTTCGCCGCGCGCCTGCCGGGAAGCACCGAGGCGAGAGCCGCTGCAACCACACGCACACCAGGATCAGACCTCCTGTGTAGAGCATGTCGACGGAGAACACCGCCTCAGGTCGGGAGGTTTCGTCCATCATCCCGAGTGATGTGACCACGCCCAGCCAGCCGAAGAACGAACCCGCCGCGACACCCATCACGATGCCCACCACGGCCAGCAGCATCGCCTCGGCCAGCAGCATCAGTCGTAGCGATCTGCGCTGCATGCCAAGGGCCCGCAGCAGGGCCGATTCACGTTGTCGCTCGAGCACCGACAGGCCCAGGGTGTTGCCGACACCCACCAGAGCGATCACCACGGCGACACCGAGCAACGCGGTCAGCACCCGTGAGGAGAACGTTCACGATCTGCTCCAGTATCCCCGCCATGGTGGCGCCACCACCGATTTCGGCCCTCAGAGCTCAGGGGAGAAACCACCTTCATCACCTGGTTCAGAGCGGTGGCGGAGGTTCGGTCAGTCAACTTGACCCAGGCTTCCCGGATCTCGCTCTGCCCGGGCATTTTTCTCGAACGTCGGCTCGGACACCACCGCCGCGTCGTAGGGAACTCGACTTCGAGGAACGCACCTCCACCTGTCCCACGCCCGGCAGATCCACCCGCCCGGGCAGGCTGGTCGCGGCTTTCCGGGCTGACCAGGATCACCCCGTCCGAAGCGTTCATCCGTTCCGGAGACCGAACTCGGCGCGGGCGGCGTTCACATTGCGGACAGAGAACCGCCTGCGGTCGAGGTCAACTTGTTTACTGGAGATCTCCACCACCTTCAGCGACCCCTCACTCCTGCGGAGTTCCTCCACCACACCGGACTTTGAGGGGACCGTCGTAATCCCGCACGCTGACATCCACCGGATAGCGCTGGTTGATCTCGGACAGGGCCGAGGTGCGCATGGTGGAAAACTGGCCACCTGGAGCGTGACCACCAGCCCCACCGCGAGCATCAGGGGCCACCGCAGTGGCCGAGGCCCGGCGGGGATTCCGGACGGAGTTGCTGGTGGCCAGCTTGATCGTGGAGCCCAAGAACCCGGGAAGCCACCCGAACAGACGCAGCAGCACCGGCACGTAGAACGGCGCCGCCAGCAGGATCGCCAGGAGAGGAAACCGCCGCCGCCGATGGCCCAGAGCAACTCGGCTGGCCGGGCTACCGAAGGCCTGGAAGACCATACCGCCTCCCCAGGAGCAGGAACAGGCAGCAGAACACCCCCGGGTGATGCCAACCGTTTGACGCGGAGGCGCTGGGCACCACCTGCAGGGCCTCGAGGAGGCTGACCCGAGTGGCCGCGATCGATGGACCGGCCATCGACAACACGGTTATCAGCACACCGGCGAGAACGGCGATCCCCAATTCACCGACGGGAGCACCAAACCCCAGTAGATGGCACCCGTCCATGATGCTCCGCCACCGCTGCCAGCCTGCTCCGATACCCACGCCGAGCAGTGACCCGACGAGCCCCAGCAGAACGGCCTCCGTGAAAAGCCTTCCTGCGACCTGCCCCGTCGACGCACCAACAGCCCGCAACAGACCGATCTGGCGGCGACGCTGGGTCACGAGGATCGTCAAAGGTGTTGGCGATGATGATCATGCGACGACCGCGGAGATCGCGGCGAACCCAGCAGGAGGTTGGTGAAGACGTCAAACCCACCCGTGAGCTGCTTCATCTGATCAACACGATAGTCAGTCCGCGGTCCTGACCTTGAAATTGTCGGCCCCGAACGTGTTCGAGGGCCTCGTTTGGATGGATGCATGGCGCAGCCTTGGGATCCTGGGACTTGACGATCCACGTGCTGGCCTCGCTGGGTCCGCCCTGAAAGTGGTGATGTAGGAATTCGTCGATGTAGAGCGAGGGAGCGTCGATCGCTGATGACCGACAACCCGATAGCTGGCGCTCTGCTCATCCTCCGTAGAAGCCCATGGTGATCTCGTCCCCCGACCTTCACGTGAAGTTTTTCCGCTCCTGCCTTTCGCCAGGGACGATCTCTGCCCGCGGACGGCCATGACCTCGGCGAGTGAGGGCCCAGCGGAATTCGGGACTGACGGCAGCACCATGACCCGTTGGCGTAGACTCGAAAACTCCTCGTAGCTGCGGAAGAGTCCCCAGAGAGGCCTCCGCCTGCGTCACCCCAGGCCGCCCCTGATGGCCTTGGAGCACCTCGTCCGGTCAGCTGGCCCTTGCACCGGGCCTGCTGACCACCACATCGGACTTCGAGACCGCGATCACCCCGGAACGAGTCATCGAGTTCTCCTCGGTCCGCACCCCAATCGCGATCGCCGAGATAAAACCGACGCTGATCGCGATGGCGAGTAGCGTCGCGACGAACCGGCCCGGATGTAGCCGGATTTCGTTCATGGCGTCTCGCAGCATCAGCGCCCCCAGACGCCCGAGGCTGGCGAGCATGATCTCGGCGGAGGGCCGGGCCACGTCATCGACGATGCTCCCGTCGGAGAGCACCAGGGCCCGGTCCGCGTATCCTGCTGCCTTCGGGTCGTGGGTAACCATGATGATGGTCTGTCCCTGAACGCGGGAACAGTGCTGAAGGTATTGCAGGAGGGCAGTGCCCGTCCGGGAGTCGAGAGCACCCGTCGGTTCGTCGGCGAATATCACTTGCGGGCTGCGTAACCAGCGCCCGTGCGATCGCGACCGCTGCTGCTGGCCCCGGAGAGCTGGGCTCGGTCGGTGGGTGAGATCGTTCGGTGAGGCCCAAGGATCCGCTGATCTCCCCTGAAGCTTCTCGCGGTTCGGTTTGCGACCCGCCAGTTCCAGCGGGAGAAGGATGTTCTGTTCCGCCGTGAGGGTGGGAAGTAGGTTGAAGGACTGGAACACGAAGCCGATTTTGTCCCGCCGGATTTTGGTGACCTGCCGCTCGGGACAACCTGAGAGATCTTCCTGACCACCCAGGCCGATCCGCTGGTAGCACGGTCCAGTCCGGCCATGCGGTGCATCAACGTCGATTTTCCGGATCCGGACGGTCCCCACGATGGCCGTGAACGAAACCAGCCTCGATGGCGAGGTCACGTTGTTGACGGCAACGACGGGTCAGGGCCCGCCATCCCCGGAACACCTCTCGTTAGGGCTCTGGGCGCCGCAGTGCGGAGCCCTGCGGGTGGTGAGCGATGCTCACGTTCGGTACCTTCCTCGATTCTTGAACTGGCGATCTCAAACTACCTGTCGCCCAGCGGGCAGAGCATCGTCCTGAGGAATGCAGTGCTCGCCGTCGCTCTCCTCCAGACCACTGGTGCCTCAGCCCCCTGAGGCCCCTTTAGGGGTATTGCCCTGAGGCCCGCGATGAGGCATCCTGACATCATCGACGCATCTTCGTACGTCCTGATAACAATCACACCCTCGGATGATGAGCACCACACGCCCCCGAAGAACCGTGACGTGCAGAGTGCGGTGTCTCCCCGACCACTGGCCCGCTGAGACGGCGTTTTTCAGATCAAAAATCGCGAGCCAGCAACGATCAGCCAACCCTCAACCAGCCCGTGAGGAAACCCGCTAGCCGTCTATATGACAGCAACCACCAATCATCTTTGAATCGTCAAGGTTTTGCGTTTTGCCCCAGGCTACAGTTAACTATCGGGAGAAAAGGTCACTAGTTAACCGCGTTAAGATCTGACCAGTGACCAGCGTCACATCCTCGTAGGCACCCGCTGGGAGCACGTCGCGAGGCGGATCCGTCGAGAAGATCGCTCCGGCTGCCCCATGCCGGGTGGAACCTGTGCGCAGCATCCTGCGTCATCATGAGAGATCGATTCCGGCCAACCAGTGCCCGAACGGGAGCCAGTCCCATGATGTGGCTGGTGCTGAGCGGAACCATCACGTCCATGGTCACCATCAAGGAGCAAATCCTCATCGTCGCCAGCTACCTGCAGCAGGGGATGTCTTCTCAGCACGATCGCGAGCTTCAAAGGAGACTACCTTGAGCTCACGAACCACCAGGTCTGAGACTTCCCTGCGCTCTCCACGCAAACGCGCAGTGGCGAAGAGAATACCCACGTCCTCGGCACCCCTGATCCGCCTCCTCTCCGCCCTGGGCGAAACGCCACCCGGAGTGGTGACAGCTTCACCAGCGTCGGCACTGCTGCGTCCGTGGCCTACCACACGCACCGCGAGTACCAGTTCCTGACCATGAGCACCGAGGAACGCCACCTCGCCTCCCGCAGGAATATCCCCGCCTGGCGGCGCGGATGTCGCAGCGAGAAGTGGCCCAGTATCTCGGCCCGACCCCGCTGGCCTGAACCGCGTCGTCTCCCGGCTTTGCGCCAGCGCGGGAGCACATTCCCGGCTGCATCGCAGGAGCACACCGCCTGACGACATCCGCCCGCCCCGCCGGTCAGCGACACCGACGAGAGACGGATGAATTCACTGGAGTGCCAGAACCCCAGCGAGCTTCAGCGTGTGCGGATCGCGTCGGCGGATTCGTGCATGCGCCTGAGCTCACCGTCAGTCAGTGGGCCGCCTCGAGGGAGCGTGACCGGCGCCCTGGCGATCGACGAGATGGTAGGAACGGAGAGGCAGACGTCCTGATGCCGTACCAGTCCTCCACGAGGCTCGAGACCGGTAGCACCTCGGTGTTCGTCACGCAGCAACCGATTCAATGATCCGGGTGGCGGCCAGGCCGGATGGCGCTAGTTGGTGGCGCCCTTTACCCCTGCGATCACCCGTAGGCGGCGTTCACCATCGGTCCAGCGATCGCATCGCGGGTGGATTCGTCCAGCTTCCCGGTCTGCCGTCTCGAATCCAGCAGAGGGACACCCGCCAATGGTGGCGGCGCTCCACAGCGGGAATCTCGGAGTCGCCGTGCTCACCCGCGATGTAGGCGCGCACGTTCACCACTGCGACCTCGCAGGCCCGGCGACGAGATACCGCAGCCGAGAGGAGTCCAGCACCGTGCCGGAGCCGAACAGCTGGTTGCGAGGCAGGCCGCTGATCTTCAGCGCCGCGTAGGTGGTGACGTCCACCGGGCTGGTCACCATGAGGAAAATCGCCTCCGGGGAACGCTCCACAAGCGGGCGGGAATCACCTTCTCATCAGGTTCACGGTGGAGGCCGCCAGATCCATCCGGCTCTCTGGTTTCTGTTTCGCGCCCGCGGTGATCACGACCACGTCGGAACCCTGGGTGATCTCGGGATCCTCCGATCCTCGACCCCTCGCCTGCGGTCATGAACTGGCTGCCGTGGGCCAGGTCGAGGGCCTCGCCTGCAACTCGCAGCGTTGATGTCGTGCAGCACGACATGCCGGGCAACCCCTCGGATCAGGCTGGCGTACGCCAGCGAGGAACCCACCGCCCGGCGCCAATGATTGACAGCTTGTTGACCCCACGAACACTCATTTGTATGCCTGTCTCCAAACAGAGAAGTCACCGATCCGTCGCGGAATGGCGCGATGGTTCTCGCGATCAGCGGGGCTATCGACAGCACCGTCAGATTGTCGATTGGCTCGGCGGTCCGGATCGGCAGCGTGTTCGTCACGATTATCTCCGCCATGCCCGACTTGTTCAGCCGCTCCACCGCAGGCCCTCGAGAAACACGGCGGGTGGCGGCGCAGATGACCTTGCTGGCCCTCGCTCCTGCAGCGCGAGCGCTCGGGGTGATGGTTCCAGCAGTGTCGATCATGTCGTCGACGAGAATGCAGGTCCTACCCGCACATCGCCGACCACTTCCATGAACTGCGACCGTGTTGGCTGTCTCATGGTCGCGGCGCTTGTGGATGATCGCTAGCGGACATCCGAGTTCGTCGGTCCACATGTCAGCCAGCCGGACCCGTCCTGGCGTCGGGCGAGACGACGCACATCCGGAGGTGTCGTGAAAGTGCTCCCGGACGTAGTCGCTCAGCACCGGCAGTCCCCAGAGGTGATCCACCGGGCCGTCGAAGAACCCTGATCCGCGAGGCGTGAGATCAACCGATATGATCCGATGGCCCTCGCGGCCCTGTAGAGGTCGGCCACCAGCCGGCTGAGATGGGTTCCTCGCCCGAGGTGTTTCTTGTCCTGGCGCGCATATGGTAGAAGGGCGCGACCACGGTGATGCGTTTTCCCGCGGAGGCCCAGTTTCAGGGCGTCCACCACGATCAGCCGCTCCATGATCCATTCGTTCGCGGGTGCGTGGGACTGATCACGAAGGCGTCGCAGCTGCGCACCGACTCCTCGAAACGCACGTAGATCTCGAGTTGGGCGTAGGCGAGGGCAGGGTGGGAACCTAGATTCGTCTCGAGCGTGGTCGCGATCTCCTCGGCCAGCTCCGGGAAAGCCCCGCCTGAGAAGAGCATCAGGTGCTTGTTGTCTGCAGTCTCGTTCTCGCGGAGTCGCTTCATTCCTTTCTTTCGCCCTCGACTCGGCGACTGCGGGATGGACGTTTCCGTCACTTTCGGCCGCGGCCCGCGCGGCTCTTTTCGATCCCGCTGACGCCTGACCGCAGCCAGTCGTCGACGTTGCGCTGCCGTGCGGCAACGGCGAGCCCACCTGCAGGACGTCGTCGGTGACCGCCGACCCGGCTGCCACGAAGGCCCCGTCGGAGATGTCAACGGGCGCCACCAGCACGGAATCTGACCCGATGAAGGCCGAGTTCCCAACATGGGTGGTGGACTTGTTCACGCTGTCGTAGTTGGCGAAGATCGTGCCCGCCCTGATGCCTGGCTCCCCGTCGCCGATGATCGCATCACTCGACGTAGCTGAGGTGCGGAACCTTCGATCCTCCCCCGATGACCGCGTTCTTGGTCTCGACGAAGGCACGCTGATCTTCACGCCAGGGCCGAGCTGGGTTCCGGGACGGTAGGAAAACGGACCCACGCTGCCCCCGTCGCCGATGATCGCAAAGGACCCGTGGGAACGGGATCACAGTGGCGTTCTCCCCACCTCGACGTCCTGAGGGTGGTGTCCGGGCCGATGACCGCCCCGGGGCGATGGTGGTCGCACCCCTGAAGGATCACACCGCATCAGGGTGACGTCCTGGCTGAGGTCGATCGACATCGACCCACGTGTTTCGCGGGTCGATGACGGTCACACCCTCCCGCATCCAGCGTTCCAGGATGCGGCGGTTCAGTCTCTGACCCATCCGGGCCAGCTGGACGCGGTCGTTGACGCCTCGGTCTGCCACACGTCCTCGGTGATCAGCGCGCCGACGGGACGATCGAGGTCGGGCGTAGCGGGATGTCGGTGAGGTACCGCTCACCCTGCAGCGTTGTCGGTGCTCAGCTGCGCCAGGCCGTCACGCAGACCGCGAGCGCATCGAAGACATGATGCCGGAGTTGATCTCGCGGATCAGAAGCTGCCTGTCGGATGCGTCCCGGTGCTCGACGATTCCGGTGACCTTCCGCCAGCGCGAGTGATCCGGCTGTAGCCCGCTGGATCCTCCACCTCTGCAGTCAGCACCGTGACGCGCGTTTTCGGCCCGGTGGATGGAGACGAGCTTTTGCGGAGGGTCTGCCTCATGAGCAGTGGCACATCACCATAGGTGACGACCACCTCCCCTCGAGGTCCGGCAGCTGCCCAGCCCGCAGGCGACCGCATGACCGGTTCCCAACTGCTGTCCCTGGAACCGCAGTGGTCACGTTCTGGCTGAGCGACCGAGATGTTCCAGGACTCGACGCGCTGGTGCCCCACCACGACCACGAGGTGATGCGGGGTTGAGAGCATCGACCGCCGAGACGGCGTAACTCGAGCATCGACTTGCCACACAGCTCGTGCAGCAGTTTGGAGCGACGCGACTTCATTCTGTCCACCGCGGCGGCTGTGACGATGACCGCTGCGACGCGAGCTGATCGCCGTCAGGGATGGTCAAGGCGGTTTCCTTGGTCTCGCCGGGCCTCCCCGACTCACGGTATGAAACTACCAGCCGCGGGCCTGCTGGCCTACCACTACGCCGACCTGATCCGCCGAAACGGTCAGGTCCGCTGACCTGCTGCGTCGATATCCTGAAGTTCATGGTGAGATCGACACGGCACCCTTGCATGCGCCACTCACCCCTCAGGAAATCAAAAGCGCGCTGAAGTGGCGCTCGCAGACGCGAGTTTCTTCGGTCTCGGCACGCACTGCTCAATGGGATGGCGTCGAGGTCGTGTTCGTGCTCAGTTCGGGACCACGGGCAAAAATCTGGGAGGCCCTGCGAACATGGATTCGCACGAAAAGCCTGATGTGGCTCCTGTGGCTGTTGCCTCATCTGGTCATCTTTGCCGTTCTCCTCCTAGGGCTCTGGGGCATCGCTACGACAGCGGCGATTCTGGTTGTTGCTCGCCCTGTTTCGCCGGACGCCAACGGGATGCGGCTCGGGATCCGCTCGGCGGAGCCCGCAGTACCCCGGGGCTGTCTCAACGAAGGGCGTCTCCAGGGCCTCGACCCTCCACCTGTTTCTCCCGACCGGGTGTAGGCTGACGTCGGCGGCTACGAGTACGTCACCGGCAGCGGCAGGAACAGGACCACCCATCACTGGCGTTTCGCCGCGTCCCGGCTGCCGCATCCCGTCCCGCACCTCGCTGCTCGACGCCAAAGCGAACAACATGTGGAAGGGACCAACCTCCCCAAGGCCTTCGCGTCCTCGCAGCGCATCAGTCTGGGGGAACCCTTCGACAGCCACTACCAGCTCTACGCCCCTGAAGGGCTACGGCCGCGACGCCTTCCAGCTGCTGCCACCACGTCATGGAGGCGCTGCTGAACGCACCCGCCGTCTACGACATCGAAAATGGTCGACGACCGGCTGTTCTGACACCCCAACCCAGCAGGACCTGACGAACCCAGGCCACCTGGCGCCTGCTGGAGACCATCGCAACGGCGTGCGCTCGGGTCTGCGTCACCCCGGTCGTCAACCGCTACTCCGACCACGCCTGCTCGGGGCAGGAGGCCGACACCCGCCGCGTAGCTGGCCTGGGAACCCTGGACGCGGTGCGCATCTGGGCAGGCGCCTACGGAGCGGGCATCGAGCCTGCGGGGTGATCCTCCTGGTCATCGGGTTGACTCGGCCCATCACGTTTTTCCTGTTCGTCCAGATGACCTGGGTACATGTCGCCAGGTAGCGGCGGGCCAGTTCGGGCTATCGGGAGCCGCCCTCATCACGTGAGCCTCCGCTGATTAGTCTGAGGTTCATGGTGAGATTCAACACGAACTCCCTGACGACGCCCTCACTCCACAGGAATCTGCGGATCCTGAAACAGCCGCAGACGCGGCCGACCCGTTCGGATCCCGTGGGTCGCTTGCGTGCTTCCCGTGCTCATCCCTCGTGGTCGTCTCTCCGCGGTGCGGCGCCAGCTTCCTGCACCACCACCAACTTGCACTTCACCGACACCGAGTTCCTACACCTTCGCGCTCGCCTTCACGCCGTCCCCGTCGTGGTCGTCTCATTTCCGCTGCCGCCTCCTGAGATCTCCGCAGGCACGGGAAGGGACTGGGCCCTGCATGGCATCGTTTCGCCGATGCCAACGGGATGCGGCTCGGAATCCGCTCAGCCAATCCCAACTATCCCGGGGACTGCTGTTTCGGGCAAGCGTTCCCGCTTCCACCCACCACCTGTTCTCCCCGACCGTGCCAGCCGACGCCGCCGGCTACGAATACACCACAGGTTCGGGCGACGACAGCACCGACCCACCGCTGGTGCTTTCGCCGCGTTCCGCCGCCGCATCCCGTCCCGCACCCGCTGCTCGACGCCAAGGCGAACAACGGCGTGGTGGGGAACAAACCTGCCGGAAAACCTTCGCGTCCTCGCAGCGCATCAGTCCGGGGAACCCTTCGACAGCTCACTACCAGCTCTTACGCCCCGAAGGCTACGGGCTCATGCGACGCCTTCCAGCTGCTGCCACCCAACGTCATGGAAGCGCTTGCTGAACGCACCCGCCGTCTACGACATCGAAATGGTCGACGACCGGGCTGTTCTGCTACACCCAATCCCAGTCAGGACCTGACGAACCGGGCCACCTGGCGCCTGCTGGAGACCATCGCGGACGGCGTGCGTCTGCTCACCCCAGTGGTCGGCCGCTACAGCGATTCACGTGCGCTGGCTGGGCTGCCGGAAACGCCGGCTACGGGCCGGGGAACCCCCTGTTCAGGTCGCCCCGCAGGGCAAAACGGCTGCGCGGGGTGAACATCTCCGGCTTTCATCGCGTTCGCCATTCTCCTGGCCTACTATGATCCTGACCAGGTTCCTGAGGCTCCCCGGCAGAGTCGAACCTACTTCACTAGTCCCGATTCAAAGTCAGGCGGGCCCCTGCCGAAGACCAACCGGGAACGAGTCTGCAACCCGGCCTGGTTGACAAGTCTAACGGAAAGAACCGTCTCTGGGTTTTCCACAGTCTTCGCGTCGGCGTCGCGTCTTCAGAGGATCCGCGCCGGGGCATCCATGATTGCTGTTGAAGGACGATCCGAGGAGGAGCCATGGAGTGTTGTTTCGGGACGGGGATCCGCTGTACGAGCACTACCACGACACCGAGTGGGGACGCCCCTCCCCGATGACCCGGAGGAGCCGCTGCTGCTCGAGCGCTGGTGCTGGAGGGTTCCAGTCGGGGCTGAACTGGATCACCGATCCTGCGCAAACGCGAAGCGTTCCGGTGCCTTCGCGGTTTCTGACCCGGAAACCGTAGGGTTTTCGCGAGGAGGATGTCACCCGCTGATGGCGGATCTCGGATCATCCGCAACGAGATGAAAGATCCGGCGGCCATCGCGAACTCGTCTCTGGTCGCCCTGCATGTCGCGGGCGGGCGTCTGGGCGACATCTTGCTGAACACGCCCTCCCCGCGCTGACCTCCGCCTGAGAGCCGCGACGAGATACCCACCCGACCCCGGGAAAGCGAGGCCTCAGCCACCGGTTGAAGAACCCGCTTCGTTTCTGTCGATCCGGTGACGCTGTATTCCACCATGCAGGCCATCGGGTTGGTCAACGATCACCCCGCATCGTGCTGGGTACGTGAGACGGAGGCATGAACACCAGCGCCCCGGGAGCTTCCCTTTGTTTGGGGTATCGCCCCTGCGATGCGGGAGACTGGAAACCGCGCCAACGCCCGCCAGTACCCGCGCCCGTCGTTCGCGAGTGCGCCTGAGTTCGGCGGGACGGGCGCAGCAGCTGCTCACCATCCCCGGGAGGTGTCTCGCGGAACGGTTTCGAAGCACATCCGTGGAGGAGACCGCCGCGGCCGGGGTGCCAAAGCCTGTGGTCTACGAGCCACTTCGGCGGCAAGGACGGCGCCTATCAGGCGGTGGTCGAACAGGAACCACCACGCACTGCACGCGGAGATCCGAGCCGCTCAACAAACCCGGGGCGGGCCCCTGGAACCTTGGAACGCGGCACCCTGGCCCTCCTCGATTACATCGACCGCTGCCCGACGGTTTCCGCATCCTCGCGATTCATCGCTGGCGAACCCAACCGTCTTTGGCCCATCCTCAGCCCGAGATCGCCATCCAGGTGGAGGAGCCTGGAGCCGAGTTCGCCCGTTCGTCACGACCCGCAATACGCGCACCTGTACGCCCAGGCTCTGGGGCTGGTCGCAACACCAGCCAAGCAGTGGCTGGACAACGCGAACCGGAGCGCTGGTGGTGGCCCGGCACTCATCAACCTAGCCTGGAACGGAATGGCCAACCTGAAGCCAACGCCGAAGCTTCCCATTGAATCTAAGGACAGACTGCGATGAGCAGCCGAGACACCCAGCAGGCTGCCGCAGCTCCACTTCCGATAATGGATGATCCTGAAGATGCGAACATTTTGTTGACAGTCGTCGTAACGGACCCATGGAACAGGCAGACGATGAGCGCTTCTGGCCCGGGTGGGCAGGCAAGCGGATCCGCAACCCGCTCAGACCTCAACGAACCCCGGACAGGACGCAAATCCTGTCCACGAATCCCCACTGGAACCCCATGACCTGCCCCAGGACTCACAAAGTTTCAGTTTCCAGTACACCCTCATCACCAGTACGCTCGACCTCCAGCGCAGGGGCGGCAGCAATGTACCGCTGGCTCTCGGCATCGTGCCCGGGGCGATCATGGTGATGTCCTTTCTGGCGTTGCCCGCAGGCACCCCTCCGCCCCAGGAAACCCACGGTGACGTTGCCGCTCGAGACTCCACCCGTCCGGCAGCAACCTCCCACAGCCACTCTGACACAACCACGACTTCCAGAAGAACACAGAAGTCTTCACCACCACCGACGTCCTGGCAGACCCTCACTCAGTACCACACCCACCCCCACTCCCACCGACCCCGAACCCAAACCCCGGCGAGCAGGACAGATCCCGAACAGAGAAACCCGATCCCCCTCCCACCCCAGATTCCAACGACCCAGCCTGAAGACAGTTCAGCAGGCCCCCGATCTACAACCTCAATGGCCCGATCTGACCGGCTGCCCCCAGCATCCCATACCGACCCATGGCCGAGATGGGCAAACAGGAAGCAGGAATTTAGTCACAGAAAGCCCGAGCCGGTGTTTGAACGACTGGTATTCAACCATCCGGTGCCTCGTTTACTATTTCCAGGGCGACACGGCACACCATACGTGAATATACAGGCTCCCGCCATATACTATTCCGCCAACGGCGGCACCTGTACTTCGCTCAACGCTGCTGAAGACAGCGCACCAAGCGAACTGGATCAAGCTCCATGATTTTCCACAGCACGGACATCAAGCATCCAGAGCCTCAGCAGAGCAGCTCGGTCCGGAATCAGCTTCCCCAAAGGCAACGAGACGGAGC